>VFQP010001241.1_pt1 | contig 35580 bp, 29 predicted proteins | sample 3512351 | NCBI WGS metagenome assembly VFQP01 (sample SAMN10412372, study PRJNA504923) | tailings metagenome | isolation source: Relicate 1 Philex TSF1 revegetated site | place: Philippines: Tuba, Benguet | collected 2017-08-29
TGGGGAGGGGGGCCTTCGCGCGTCCTGTGGGACGCGGCGCTCGCTTTGCGTCAGCGAGCCAAGTGGAGGCGCCTGCGCTGCAGGCACCGTGCGGGCTTCACAGGCTTGATGGGCCGTGGCGCCATGCTGTGGCACAGGTGGCAGTGGTCGCACCTGGTGGCCGACGAGGCGCACGCGCTCAAGAACCGCAACAGCACGCGCGTCAACAAGCTCATGAAGCTGGCCAAGGCGTGCGACCGGCGCATCCTGCTCACCGGTGAGGCACACCGCGCGCCCGCAAAGGAGTCCGGGCGGAAAGAGCTCCGCAGACGCCCTTGGCGGACCTCGCAAGCCTGCAAGCGCGCCCTCCCTACCTGCTCCCGTGCCCGCCGCCAGATTCTGCACGGCGCCTCTGCCCGTCGCCTCGCCGCCGCTGACGGCGTCCCACTGCTGTCTCCCTGTGCGTGTGCGCCTCTTCCCTCCCGTCCCCGCCGCCTTGCCGCGCAGGCACGCCGCTGCAGAACGACGCGGCCGAGCTGCTCAACCTGCTGCGCTTCCTCATGCCCTCGCTGTTTGCCAGCGCCGGCGCCGACGAGATGGACGACGACACGCTCATGGACGAGCTGCTGTCGGGCCTGGGCGCCGGCGGCGGCGACGGCGGCGGCGCCGCCGGTGCGCGTGCGAGCAGCAAACGCAGTGCCGGCGGCGCTCGGGGGGAGCACGCTGGGAGATGCAACGTTGTCGCGCCGCACCGGGCGCAGGCGGCGATGCAGGAGAGAAGCTGTGGTGGTGGTGCTGCTGCTGCTGAATGTACGTGTGTGCAGGCGGCGCCAAGAGCGCGGCGGGGCAGGCGCTGCTGGTGGAGCGCGTGCGGCGCATCATGGCGCCCTTCATCCTGCGGCGCCTCAAGAGCGAGGTGGCCTCGCAGCTGGTGGCCAAGACGCACAAGCTCCTAGAGGTGAGGAGCCACTCGCCTTTTCTGCGCCGCACCCAGCTAGAAGCGCCTGAGCGCTGAGAGGACTCGGGGTTGGGCCTTGACTCTCTAGCGAGGACTCTGTCACACGCAACTAATCGAAACTAATGATTAGTTTCGACTGAGGGTTGGCGCGCAAAGCCACAAGCCTCGCGCTGTGCCCCATTGCGCCGCAGGTGGACATGGTGCCTGAACAGGCGCAGTGCTACGCGCACGCCATCGCCACGTTCAAGGCAGAGGTGAGCCTGCCCGCCCACCCTCCCTCCCTCCCACACACGCATCACTGCGCCTGCCGCAGGCAGTCGGACTGCGGGCGATCGAAACCCACGTGTTCCCGCCTGCCCGCGGCCCCCCCTGCCGCAGGCCACCGGCACGGCGCCGCCGCCCGCGCCCAGCGCCACCGCCACGGCGACCAACACGGCCGTCGCCGCCGCCGCCGCCGCCACCTCCTCGCAGCGGCAGGCCAGCGGGTCGGTGCAGGCGCCCTCCTCGTCGGCCGGCCCAGAGGTGGTCGACCTCCTCTTGGACAGCCAGGACGCAGACAGCCCTGCGCCGGACGACAGCTCGGCGCGCGCGGCGGGCGGCGGCGGCGGCAAGCGGCGCCGCACCACCCGCTCCTCCTCCCGGCAGCCCGCCGACGACTCTGGCAGCGAGCAGAGCGAGGCGGCCACCACCGCCACCGCCACCGCCAGTGGCAAGGGTCGGCGGGGCGGGCGGGGCGGCGCCGCCAGCCCCGCCGGCGCGGCGCGCGCCACGCGCAGCCGCAGCGGCAGCGCGGCGGCCAGCGGCGGCGGCACGGCGGCAACGGCGGCGGGGAGGGGCGCCAAGCGCGCCGCGAGCGGGACGGAGTTGGCGTCGATCGACGAGGACAGGGAGGAGGAACCCGCTGGGGCGGGCGGCAAGGCCGCCGCCAGCAGCGCCGCCGGGCCGGGCAAGAGCGAGGCCACGGTGGGGACGGCGGCGGGCGAGGCGGCGCCGGCGGTGGTGGTGGATGCGGCCCAGGCCGAGGCGGCGGTGGCCAAGCTGGGCGCGCAAAAGGTCAACAACATCTTCACGCACCTGCGCAAGGTGCGCACCTCGGCGCCACCTTCTGCCGAGTTTTGCGCTCCCAATTGCAATCCGGCTGCGGCGCGTCGAGCAGTCTCGCTCCATGCACCGCAGACGCTGCCGCCGTCGCGCGCCTCGTGGCTCTGTTCTGCCCGCAGATTGCGCTGCACCCGCTGCTGGTCCGGCGCGTCTTCACCGAGGCCCAGGTGGCCGAGGTGGCGCGCATCGCCGTGGCGCGTCAGCTGTTTGGCGGGCAGTGCACCTACGACCGCGTCATGGCCGAGATCGGCGGCTGGAGCGACCACCACCTCCACGAGTTTGCGCGTGAGTTGCGCCCGAACACCCTTCCGGCCCCGCCTCCCGCTGCACTGGGGCAAAGCAGGAGGGCAGTGCACGCGCGTTGGGGCAGCGCTTGCACGGCCTCCAGACTCGTCGCGCCCCTTGCTGGCCAACGGCTGCGACGCGTGCGCACCACCGCTCGCGAGCCGCGCCGGCGCGCTCTGACCGCCCTTCCCTCGCCGCGCGGCCCTCCGTGTGTGTGCGCGTGCACGTGCAGTGGCGCACGGCGGGTCCCTGTCCAAGTTCCAGCTGCCCAAGGAGGTGGTGTACTGCTCGGGCAAGCTGCAGGCGCTGCAGGGGCTGCTGCGCACGCTCAAGGCGGCCGGCAGCCGCGTGCTGCTCTTCAGCCAGTGGACGCAGATGCTCGACGTGATGGAGTGGTTCCTGCGCGAGGAGGGGCACGAGTTCGTGCGCCTCGACGGATCCACGCAGGTGCGCGGTCGGCCACGGTGCACCGGTGTGCGTGCGCGTCTCGCGTCGACGGAACGGGGCCGCCGCAGGCGTCAAGTCAAGCACATGAAGGAGCAGCAGCGAGGCAGATTAGGCACCAGCCCAGTTGTCCAGAGCAAGCGGCCGCTGGGCTCGGGCGCAGCGCGCTTGCACCCTGGCAGTGGCCTCGGCAGCAAGTCGCGCACCGCAGGAGCGCGCGCAGCTGGCGGAGCGTGGCGGGCGCGCCGCGTGCGGCGGCAAGGGGGCGATGTGTGCAGTCTGCCCGTCTGGCGTTTGCCTCACCGGTCCGCCCGCCCCGTGCGTGCACGTGCGCGTGCCCGCAGGTGGACGAGCGGCTGGCCATCGTGGACCGCTTCAACGACGCGTCGCGCGGCATCTTTGTGTTCCTGCTGTCGACGCGCGCCGGCGGGCAGGGGCTCAACCTGGTGGGCGCCGACACGGTGGTGCTGCACGACGTGGACTTCAACCCGCAGGTGGACAGGCAGGCAGAGGACCGCTGCCACAGGTGAGGCGTCTCTCAGCCTTTTCGTTTTTGAGGCAGGCAGGGGTGGGGGAGGGGTTGCTGCACAAGGGACGAATGCCTGCGCAGCTCCAGGGGCGGACATGGGGGTGCGCGCGTGCGTGCGCTGCGCTGTGCGCGTGTGCAGGCTGGGGCAGACGCGCCCGGTGACGGTGTACCGTCTGGTGACGCGCGGCACGGTGGACCGCAACATCTGGGAGATTGCGCAGCGCAAGCTGGAGCTGGACGCCGCCATCATGGAGGGCGTGGTGGTGACGGGCAAGGAGGAGGGCGGCGGGGGCGAGGAGGCCGAGGAGGAGAGCGGCGGGGCCAAGCGCGGCAAGGGCGGCGGCAAGGCGGGGGCCAAGGGGGGCGGCAAAGCGGGCGCGGCGGGCGCCGAGACGCGGCACATGGGCGCCATCCTGTCGGCCCTGCTGCGCGGCGCGTGAGGGCTGAGCAGAATAGTGCACTGGTCGTCCTGAGCGTGGGGGAGCGAGCGCATTGCGGTGTTGCCCTGCATTGGGGTTTGCTTTCCAGACGCTGCGCTGCACCTGCGACTTGCGGGCCAAACGCGTAGAGCACACTGCAAACGACGAGTCACACGCACGGAGGAGAGGGCACGTCGCAGGCGCGCTCGTGGTGTGGGTCGTGAACGCTCGCTCGCCCGACTGCTCCGAGACGTGCGAGTCGCGCGGCGGAGCGGACGCGCCCGTGAGGAGCGCTCGGCGAGGAGTCGCTCTCGGCAAGTCGCAGCGCGTGAGTGCGGGCTCGCGCGTGCGTGCGCGCGCAGAGAGGGACGTGACCGCACTCTCCCGCGCGAGTTGATGGCGACATGGTCTCGCGTGCGCCGCGCAGGCGAGCGCGCAGCGCGACCACACAATGACGAGCACCTGGGACGAGCTGAGCGTGTATGGGCAGCTGGCCGCCAACCTGCTGCAGCGCAGCTACGACCTGCACAAGGTGTGCACGCGCTCCTTTCCTTCTCCCCGCGCCTGCCCTGCCGCAAATGCCTCTCCCGGCAGCGGCACCAGTGCTGCTTCAAGGTGCACCTGCTGCACGCAGATCAAGGGGCCGCCGGGCCACTGGGCCCTGGGTGCCATTTCCAAGATCATGCGGCCCGACTACCACGTACAGGCGCGCGCCCATTCCCGCACAGCAGCCGCAGGAGCAGCCTTGCTGGCCAACCCAACTCAGCGGGGGAGGCGCAAGAGGGCGCAATGGCAGCAGGCGCGCGCAGGGCGCCGCCGCGTCATGACGACGCGCCGCGTCATGACGACGCGCCCCCCGCCACCCCCCACCCACCGCAGATCCTCGAGTGGGCCAACGAGTACGGCGGCGTGTTCAAGTTCAGCCTGGGCTGCCAGTGGGTGGTGGTCGTGAGCGACCCGGCAGTGGCGGCGCAGGTGCTGGGCCGGGGCGAGCTGGGCGTGCCGCGCAAGTGCGTCGGCTACCAATTCTTTGACCTGGTGAGGCAGAGCGGCTGGGCATGTGCCTTGGCATGCGGCAGTGCAGGCGCGGCGTTTGCGCTGGGTCCACAGACGTGCCGAGGGCATGGAAGCAAACACTGCCGTGCGCAGGCGACCAACCACCTGCACCGCCGCTCCTTCTTCACGACCAAGGACGAGCGGCAGTGGGCGGCTGTGCGCAAGGCCGTGGCGCCCGCCTTCAACATGGCCAACGTCAGGTGAGGGGTGCAAGTGGCGCGCTCACCGGTTGTCGCGCAGCAGCAGGCCTTGGGTGCAGCGCGCTGCGGACGAATCGCAACGCCTCACGTCCTGATTTGCGTGTGCGTGCGCGTGCACAGGAGGTGCTACCCATTTGTTCTGCGGCACGCCCAGGGCATCGCCGCAGGGCTGCAGGACCAGCTCAGGCAGCCAGGGGCGCACCAGGGCAACGGCCAGGCCCTGCCGCTGCCGTCGCCGCTGCCTTCGGCAGCGGCAAGCCAGCCGCCGCAGCAGCAGCAGAGCAGGTGGGGCGGCTGGGGCCCGTCCTCCTGGCTGCCCCAGTGGCCGCAGTGGAGCATGTTTGGGCGTGGGCGCGGCCAGGCGGCGCAGCCAGACGCCGCCGCCCACCAGGGCGCCGCAGGGTCGGTCGCGGCGTCGCAGGGCAGCGGCGAGGCGGTCAGCGGCCAGCCGGCGGGCGAGGCCGCGGGAGGCGCGGCGCCCGTGGCCCTGGTCGACATCCAGGGCCCGCTCGAGGTGACGCTGCTCAACGTGTTCCTCGAGGCGCTCTTCGACACCGACTGCCGCGACTTTGACGGTGCGCGCGGTCGGCGCGCTTGGCGCGGGCAGGGCACAGGCAGGTCCAGAGCAGCAAGCAGGAGCGACTCGGCGACTTTCTGCGTGTGCACCGCCTGCAGGCCACGCGATCGCCGACGCGATGAACTTGGTGCTGGGCGAGGCCAACGAGCGGCTCAAGGTGCCGCTCAGGGGACTGGCCACCTACCTGACCCGCCCCAAGGTGACGCGCTGACTCTTGCGAGGGGCGAGGACTGTCCGGTGGCTCGAGAGTGGCTCGAGCCCGCCTGTCGCGCTCGCCACGCCCTGGGCCCGCAGGCGTACGCGGCCGTGAAGCGGGCGCAGCACGAGCTCGGCCGCCTGTACGAGACGCTGGCGGACCTCGTCATCGAGCGGCGCCCGGCGCTGCTGCGCGAGGACGACGAGGCCGAGGACGCGCAGCAGCGTGCGAGGCCCTGCAAGCCGCGCAACGGCCTCAGCGGGCCGTCGCCTGCGGTCGCCAACCTGTGGACCTGCCTAGCGCGCCTCAAGGACCCCCACACCGGTGCGTGTCACGTCGCAGCTCGCGCGCTTCGACCACCTGGTCGGCCAGCACCCACGCACCGCAGCGTCCGCGCGTCGCCCGCCGCCGCCGCCGCAGGCGCGTGGATGACGCGCGAGCAACTGGTGCCCGAGATCGGCGCGCTGCTCATGGCGGGCTTCGACACGAGCTCCCACACCATCGCCTGGTGCCTCTTCACGCTGGCGGCGCACCCCGAGGTGCAGGACGACGTGCACAGGGAGCTCGCCTCGCTCGGCCTCCTGCACGGTGAGCTAGAGGGCGCACCACAGCTCAGCAGCGGGCTCACGCACACTGCGGTGCGGACCACGCGACGCCAGGGCAGCGCTGCGCACGCGTCCATGCGTCCCATGCCGCAGGCACGGGCGTGCCGGCGCGCGAGCCCTCCATGGACGACCTGGCGCGCTTGCCGGCGCTGGCCTGCGTGGTGGACGAGACCATGCGCCTCTTCCCCGTCGCCGCCACCGCCTCGGTCCGGTGCGCACGGCTCTCCACCCACAAGGCACGCAGCAGGCCTGGACTCACCGACTGTGCTTCAAGGAGCCGTACATCCGCCTGCCGTGGCTGGCCGCAGGGAGGTGTCGACGCCCGTGCGCGTAGGCGGGTACAAGCTGCCTCCCGGCGTCATCGTGTGGCCCATGGTGTACGCGCTGCACAACGCCGAGCACAACTGGAGCGCCCCGCACATGTTCAAGCCCGAGCGATGGCGCTACAAGCACTCGCCCGCCGGGCACGCCTCCTCGGCGGCGGCGGCGGCGGCCGCGGAGGGCGGCGAGGGCGTGGAGAGCGCGGCGCGCAGCAGCCGCGCGTTCCTGCCCTTCAGCGACGGCATCAAGAACTGCCTGGGCCAGGTGAGCGGGGGCGGAGAAGCTGCAGCACACGCACGACGCCGGCCAGAGAGACGCGAGCAACAACTGCCGTCTGGGCGTGCTTCTGACGCTCACTGCCGCGCAGAACCTGGGCCTGATGGAAGTGCGCGCCGTGCTGGTGGTGCTGCTGAGCCGCTTCCGCTTCAGCCTGCCGCCGGGCGCCGACAGCAAGGAGCAGGTGCGGCGACTGCGGAATGCGGCTTCACTGAAGGAGGACGCTCGGACAAGCAGCAGAACCACGTGCGCGCGACGCGCCCCGCCGCGCGCAGGTGCTATCGCGCATGGTCATGTCGCTGACGCTCAAGGTCAAGGGCGGCCTCCGCCTGGCCTGCACGCCGCTGACGCCCGCGACGGCGCCCCCGGGGCCCCTCCCTCGCGGCGCCAGCGGCAACCCGCTCTGCGGCAACGTGGACGGCGACGTGCACCAGCTCGGCGAGGAGGAGGTGGCGGTGGCCATCGCGCCCTCGCACGTGGCCTCTCCCGAGGAGGTGAACCAGGCGCTGTCGCGGCACCTGGCGGCGGCGCGCGAGGAGCGCGAGCAGCTGCTGGGCGCCAAGCAGCACCACGACTTGAAGCTCCAGCCCGGCTATGCCGAGGCACCGGCGGGGCCGGCGCTGGGCGAGCAGCAGGCGGCGCTGGGGCGGCAGGCGGCGCATCTCGTCGCGCAGCAACGGCGCCGGCAGCAGCAGCAGCAGCAGGTGGGCCGGTGGGCGTGCGGGCCCCAGAGCCGCCCGCTGGTGCTGCAGCGCCACGAGGAGGAGGGCAGCGAGGGCTTTGACAGCGACAGCTGAGTGCCCGGCACCGCCCCGGACCCGCGCCCTTTGCTACCGCGTTGCGAGGTGCTGTGCGGGCGGACAGCTGTGGAGTGCAAGTGAGACGCGTTTGCCAGCCAGTCAGGGCGCGGAAGCGGCGCGTGCTACCACGTGTGTGCAGAGCGCGTGTGTGCAGCTGCATATGCCGTTGCCGCTGTGCGTGTGCGCGTGGGTGTGTGCGTCGTCGACGAACAAATCCGTTCCTGTTGCTCCTCCCCGTTGCCGCGTGCTGCACTCGTCGGTCCTGTGCCGCACTCCTCATCGATTCCCTGCATCCACCGCCCCACGCACGGTCACGATGAAGCCGCCACGCCCTCGCCCTCGCCCTTGCCCGCCGCAGCCGCCCTCAGCCGCGACTTGATCTCCTCAAACACCAGCAGGTGAGCGTAGGCGTCGGCCGCAGCATACGCCCGCGCCCGGGCGTCCAGCTCCTCAGCCTCCCACGCCTGCGCACGACCCACACGGCCAAGGGCGCGCAGCGTCAGCGTCGCTTGCCGCCACAGCTGCAGCGCCGCCGCTGCTCAGCAAGCTCGGCCCCGCAGAGGGGGGAAACGCACGTCGTTTGCCAGCTGCATCGCTTTGTCCAGCCGCATGCCGAGGTAGAGCCCCACCATGGACGCCAGGGAGATGACCTCGGCGCGCTGCCGGCCAGGCGGGCCGCTCCCCGCCGCCGGCGCGCCCTCCGCGCCGCCCTCCTCCTGCCTCCGCTTGCCTCTCCGCTTGCCGCGCTGCTGCTGCTGGTGATGTGGCGGCTCCGCCCGCCGTCCCATGGGCCCCTCCTCCGCCCGCAGCAAAAAGTGCATCATGTTGATCTGCACGGAGCGGGGCGCGGCGGCGGTGGCAGCGTCCCCCGTCAGCGGGTGTGGGGGGCAGGAGACGCGGGAGACCGCGGAAGGGGTGCAAGTGCGCCGCACCTGCTCCAGGTGCCGTGGGTGGATGCCCAGGTCCTGCTGCAGCTTCTCCTCGTCCCGGTCGCCCGCCGTCACCAGGAACACCTGCGCCCAGCCCACGACCGCCAAGGCTTAAAGCTTGCTTGCTAGTGAGCGCGTCATCTTCCCTGGCCACCTTCCTGGCCACAAGAAGAGAGGGAGCTGCTGTGTGGTTGCGGCAGGGACTCGTCCGTGCAGTCCCTCCGCCAGCGTAGCTGCAAGGCCACCGCGCCCCAGCACCCGGACCTTGTCGTGCTCGAGCAGCTGCTTGAGCGCTGGAGGCGCGCGCGCCGCGGCGGTGGCGCCCAGGCGAGCCAGGTGCAGCAGGTAGCAGACCACGCCCTGCTGCTGCTGCTGCTGCTCCTGCTGGTTCTGTTGCTGCGCTGGCGCTGGCCCGCCCTGCTCCTCCTGCTGACCGGGAGCGCTGCTGGGGCGTGCGCGCTTGGGTGGCCTCCGCTGCTCCTCACTCTCCTGCGCCGCCTGGCCGTGCTCCTGTGTGGCCGGCTGCGGCGGGGCTAGCAGCAGCGGCGGGAGTTCGGGCGATGTGCGCAGGCAGAGCTGGATGAGCGCTGGGGGCTTCTCCGCTGGCGCAAAAGCCCACTCCATGTCAAACGCGATGACTAAGCGCTTGCGTGAAGCCGCCAGCGCCGCCAGGTGGCCGCACACGCGCTCCACGTCCTCCCGCGTGGCGCAGTAGACGATGGGGGCCTGGGCCGGCCACGTCAACACCAGTGATACCATCGGCAGGTCTTCACGGGGATCTGCTGCTCTTCCAGCCGCGCGGCGGCATGGGTGCGCCCTGACGTTTGGCATGCGGCGGCGGCGACGGCAGGAAAGGGATCAGCAGGATGGGGGCGCAGCAGGACTGAGCGGCGCCACAGCCGCAGCTGAGCTCCCCTTGATCCCCTCTGTTCTCCACGCGCCCCTGCTGCCCGTGCTCCGCCCAAAATGGCGAGCGAGCGCCGGCGCTCCAAGCGCCAGTGCGCGTCGTCGTCGCGCGCTGGCGCGGGCGGCAAGGTGCTGCCCAGCGCCGTGCACTACGTGGGCTACGTGGAGGACGACGAGACGCCCGAGATGATCATGCGCAAATTCGAAGAGCTCGACAGGCTCGTGGCATCCAGCAAGCAGCAGCACGTAGGCGGCGCGCCGGCTGCAGCTGGCGGCAAGGAGAACGCGGAGCCCGGCGCCAGCAACGCCGGCCCCTCCTCGGCCTCCGCCCTGCACGCCCCGGCAGCCGGCACGCACGACGAGCAAGAGCACCCGGCAGCAGCAGCGCAGGGCGGGCCGAGCAGCAGCGTGGGCGCACAGCAGCAGGCGCTTCCAGACCCAGCCCCCACCGCCGCGCCTCCTGGCGCAGAGCCCTCAGGCTCCGAGCCGCACCCAGGCGGGGACGATGCGCCGCTGGACGAGTCCCTGCTGCTGCAGGTCTTCAAGCAGACCAGCATCTTCAACGTGCGCAGCGCCTTGGCCAACAACGCCGTGCTGCTCTCGGCGCCCGGTCACGGCGCGCTGCCGCCCCGGCCGCCCGGCGCCCCCGGCGAGGACGGGCCCTGGCACAGCCGCCACGCGTGGCTGGGGCCTGACGGCGGCGACGACACCGAGCCCTTCTCGGAGGACGTGTGCTCGGGCGGTGAGGAGGAGCACCAGCAGATGCTGTACCTGCGGGGCTTTTGGTCGGACGACGATGAGGGCAACCCGTTTGGGGGGCAGGCGGGTGGCGGCGGGAGCAAGGGCAAGGGCAAGAAGGGGCAGCAGGGCAAGCGGCACGGCGGCAGGTACGCTACGGGTGCCTGCCTCGATCGCGTGAGCGCGTGGGCGCAGCGGCGCAGATCCCGTGGGTGTGACGACGCCTGTCCTGGTGCTGCTCGTGGATCCGTGTTGCCGCTGGGTGCAGGGGGTCGGGGGCGGCGGGAAAGGCGCACCCCGGTGGGGGGCGGGGAGGGGGTGGCAGCGGCGGCGGCGGCGGGGCGCGTGAGCCGTCCATGTGGAAGGTGCTGGGTGTGGCGGCCAGGGAGCGCAACATCCGCCAGCAGGTGCGGCACATCGCGCTGCGGCGCGTTGCGGCGGCAAATGGCACTGTTTGTGCGCTGCTGGCAAGACGGGGCGGACCGCCGCCGTGGCAAGGCAGCGAGCATCAGCAGCGAGGAAGACTGGGCACCAGCCCAGAGCACCTGCTGCCAGGACACGGACGGCGACGCGGACCGTTGGCACGGTCCTGCCTGCACCCAAAGCGCGCTGTGCTGCGCTGGCTCGCCCTCCTCCTCTTCAGGTGGTGATGCAGTACAACCGGGACACGCACGCGCTCATCCGGCGCAAGGTGCAGCAGCCCACCCAGGACGACATTGTGCAGGTGTGCGTGTGTGTGTGGGATTTGCATCTTTTTGGACACCTCGGCGGGGCCGGAGCCCAACTACCGGGCGTATCAGATGTCTCGCAGCACAAAGCAAGTGTGTGTGTGGGTCAGCGGGGCACAGCGCTGAGCTCAGCCCTCACCAGGCTTCCCTGTGGCCACGCCACGGTGCACATCATCAGTTCAGTGCTCATGGCGCCTATCTCTCCTTGACGTCAGCGTGTGTCCGCTTGAACTGAGTGGTTCTCGCGCGCGCGGCCCGCATGCTGTGCCCTCCTCAGGTGCGCGTGCCGGGGCACCCGCTGCCCACCGCCTGGGGCCGCACGGTGCAGCCCTACGACCCCACCCGCCCAGGGCCCCGCCTGCTGCTCGCGCGCGCGCCGCTGCCGCTCTCCGCCACGCTGCCGCCGCTCGGCCCCGCGCCCCCCGCCCTCCCCGCCCCGGCGCCCCCGCCTCCGGCGCTGCAAGGCCCCAGGACCCCGCTGTGCCCCGTGGCGGAAGCGCGGGCCTGCGGCACCGCCGGCGGCGAGCACTTGGGCCCCGTCCCGCGGCCAGTCCCCGCCCCGCCACCACCTGCCGCCCGTCTGGCCCCACTGCGCGCCACTGGCGACCCAGCCGCACTGCAGCCGCAAGAGCATCAGCATTCAGACGGAGGCGCAGGGCAGTTGCCGGCTGCTGCTTGCGCTGGCGGGCAGCAGTCTGGAGAGGGAGCAGAGGACGGCAGCAGCGCGGACAAGGAGGCCCGCGTCGCGCCGGAGGCGCTAGGGGGCATGCCCGCGCCGCCGCTCCCTCACGCCTTCGGCTCCACCGGCGTCACCGCATCAGCAGCAGGGGGCTGGCTGCCGGTGCCGCCGCCACCGCCGTTGGCGCACGCCCGCAGCCCGCCAGGAGTCGGCGTGGGCGGCCTGCAGCAGGAACGAGGCAGCATGCTGCTGGCGCCGCCTCCCCCGCCAGTGCGGCTGCTGGATGGCCTGCCCCTCCTGGAGCTGGTGCCGCCGCCGCCGCCGCTCGCGCCGTCGCCACCGCTGCAGCAGGAGGCGTGGGGGGCCGGCGCGGCGCTGGACGCCGCGCTGTCGGCGCAGGGCCCTGGCGAGCCACCGGCCTGGGCGCCGCTGGACGAGGGTGGTGCTGGCCATGGGCAGCGGTGGCAGGAGGCGCAGCAGGAGCAGGAGCAGCAGATGTTGGAGCTGAGCAGCAGCAGGGAGCCGTCGCCGGCGGAGACCGCAGCTGGCGGCGGGCCTGGCGCGGGCGGCGCCGCGCGGCCGCAGGCGTGCGTGGCGTACCTGGAGGTGCCTGACCTGGCCGCCTGCGACCTGCGGGCCAGGTTGGGCGCCGGCCGCACCTTTACGGTGAGTGTGCCTTGCTGTGCTGGGCTTGTCGTGGCGGCGCGCACCACATTGCACTTTCGGCTTATCATGACGGCGCACGTGGGCTCAGGAGGGCGTTGGCACGCGCTGCCTGACCCACACGATGACCACGGCGACACCCCTCCGCGCGCCGTCGCGAGCGTGCGTGGCCGCGTCAGCGCCTCACCCGATCTGGCGTGGCCGTGGTGCGCAGGTGGTGCTCATTAACAGCGGCTGGGAGGTGGAGGGGCCGGTGCCCGACGACGCGCTGCTAGTCAGCAGGTGCGCCGAGGCAGCAGGCGTGCTTCAAGGGCTGTGCGCCTTGCCTCAGCCGCCGCCCCGAGCCAAGGCCGCGAGGCCCGCAGGGCGAGGCACCAGACCAGGCCACAGCTGCATCACAGAACACGCGGGTGCCCCAGGTGCAATTGAATCGAATTCGCCGGTGTGGCACGCGCAGGGTGCGCTGTGCAGCCAAGGTGCTGCTGGTGCGACGCGGGTTGTTGTGCGGCCGTTCCCACACTGCGACGCAGGCTGCGCGAGCTGCCAGTGCCTGCGCTGTGCCCCCACGGCTTTGTCTTCATCTGGGCGCGCAAGACGCACATCCAGGCCGTATGCAAGCAGGTGCGCGCCTCTCGCCCTGGGCCGCTCACCGATGGGGCGCGATTGATGCGGCAACGCTGCAAAAGCCCAGGGGTGTTGTTCTTGTCGGCTGATGCCCTGGGCGGCCGCGCAGCTGTACGCCTGGGGCTACACGTACGTGGAGAACCTGACGTGGGTGTGGATGCGCGCCGACAACAGCATCCTGCGCCTGCCGGGCACCTTCTGCCGGCGCAGCCACCTCACGCTCATCGTCTTCCGCCGCGAGGGTGCGAGGGCCGCAAACGTTGCGTGGCCCTGCGTCGCGCAACGTTTCGCGAGGCAGCCTCGTCACGTGCGTGCGTGCGTGGTGTGCGCATGGCGGCCCGTGCTGCCCTCCCCTGCAGGCGAGGGGCGGGGCATCCAGCTCAGGCACCAGCGCAGCGCCGACGTCATCTTTGACTGCCTCCGTCACGACCAAGGTGAGCCTGCTCGCTGGCAGCAGCCTGCGTCACGGGGGACGTCGGGAGTGCGCGCCCCTGGCGCCTGATCCTGTCGCCGTTCTGGGCGGTCTGATGATTGCTGCCGCAGCCACCCTGGACCCTCCGCGCGAGCTGTACGCGGTGATTGAGACGATGCTGCCCGAGGAGGTGCAGGGCGGCCGCTGCCTGGAGCTCTGGGCGCCCAGGGGCGTGCGGCGGGCGGGCTGGGCGCACGCTGTGCAGGTGCTCGCCTCGGAGCCTGGCCACGATCACCACCAGCAGCAACGGCAGCACCAGTACCACCAGGCGCCCGCCCAGCACCAGCCCATGGGGTGCTGGCCAGCGGAGGCAGGCGGCCTGGAGACCGACGGAGGCGCAGGGGCAGTCAGGTGCTCGGCGATGGCATTGGATTGCCAGGGCGCTGCAGAGGACGCGCCAATGGGGTAGCTTCGTGCCTGCGTGGCGCTTGCTGTGCGTGATGGACGCTTGACGCATCACGCAATTCAAACCGCGGTTCGGTCGGCGCCTGACAGGCTGTCCGCCGTGGCACGCGTCCTGCAGCAGCTCGTCGCGCTGCGGTGCTTTTGCTCTGGTGGCCTGGGGTCGCGAATGGCGGTCAGCAGCTGGCGCCGCTGTGGAGGCCTCACGCGCGCGGCTGCCCTGCGTCAGCTGGCCTGCTAGCCTGGCCTGAGAGCTCTGGGAGCAGGATGCTGTGTGGTAGGCGCGCCAGCTAATGCTTCAAGCTGCCTGGCGCGCACTAGGTCCTGACCGCCCTTGGGCCCGCACGGTAGTTGGTTGGCAGAAGCAGAAGAAAACAAGCAGCACACACGCCCGCGCGCACGCACCCAGTCCTCTCCTCGCGTTTCTTGGCGCGCGCTTGGGCCCGCGCGCGGCGCAGCCCGCCTGCAGCGCACACTGGCCACCAGGATGGTCCACTCCCCGACGCGCCCAGAGCCCAAGCGCGCAGCAGCAGTGCGGCTGTGAGACATCGGATGCTCGAGGCGCTTCTCGGATGCAGCCTCGCCAGCCGCAGCGGGCTGCTGCCGCAGACCGACTCAGTGCGGGACCGCCTGATGGCGCGCCCCCAGCAGCAGCGACAGACGCAGCATCCTCCTCGTCATCGGCGGCGCCGTCATCAGGGACTCTGCCATCGCCCTTTCACCTCGGGCAGGCGTGGCAGCAAGTGCGGGACAGGTCGCCCTGGCAGCGCACGACCCCCGAGCGCGAACTCGTTCTCGTGCTGCCGAGCTACGTGAGTTGGGGCAGCGGCCACGCAGCGTTGATCTTGCTGATGCTGGGAAAACAGTTCTGCGTTGTGGCGGCAGAAGCGTGGGGGGCAGCGCGGACCAAGCTCGCCCGAAGGTCTGCCCAGCGGCGCGACGATTGCCGTTGATGGCCTGCCGCGCCTTCTCTCGCCAGGAGGCTCCGCGCAGCCATCAGCTTGCTGGGCGGTGCACAATGCCCACCAGCCGCAGCGGCGTTCAGCTGCGGCGGGCACGCCTGGCGGGGTGGGCACGCCCCGCGCTGGACGGGGGCGGGCTGCGCGCAGCCGAGCCCACCCTCTTGATCATCAAACTAACACACATTTTGTGCGCAGGTGAGCCACCTCAAGCCCCGCCTGGCCGCAGCCGTCACGCAGGAGCTGCTGCAGGATGCCAAGGCCGTCATGGCTGACCTGCCGCAGCTGCCAGCCCGCGTCTCCAACACCATCCTGGTGCGGCGGCTGTGGTTGTAGATGCACTTTTCAGGAAACTGTCCATCCTCCGGCCTCCGCTCAGAGAGCCTGCACGCCACGGCACGCGCAAGTGGTGGCCTCCGCTTGCCGACGCGGCTTGCAGAAGATCGTGCTGGCGTCCAACGCCCAGCAGCAAGGTGGTGGGGACGGCGACGGCAAGCAGCAGGGCGGCGGCGCGCAGGGCGGCGGCGCCGCCTCGTCACGCCGCGACGGGCCGCACAGCGCCGGCGGCGCCGACAGCGGCAAGTCCTCACTGGGTTCCTCCTCGGTGCCGCACAGCCAGAACCGCAGCGTGGCCCTGGTCTGGGCGGGCAGCCGCCGGCCCCATTCATACTCAGCCAAGGAGAGCCCCCTCCGGCCCGCGCTCTCGGCTGGAAGCGTGCCCGCACCAGGCTCGGACGGCCGCGGCAGCAGCGGCGGCGCCACTGGCGGCGCAGGCGCCGGCGCGGGGCCGCCCAGCGCAGGCGCCACGTCCAGCGCTAGAGTAGCCACCCCCGGGCCGGCCGCCGCGGCGGGGCGCCGCTCGCCGCTGCAGCACGTGGTCTCGTTCGCCGACCACCCGCAGGCCTACGCCGTGCCCTGGCAGCAGCAGCCGCAGCAGCAGAGCGGCGCGCCGGCGGCGCCGTTCGGGCTGCGGTCCTGCGCCTCGGTCTCCTCCTCGCCGTCCTCCTCGTCGTCCGGCGCGCCCGCCCAGCAGCTGCTGGGGTCGGGCGCGCCGCCCTCGCCAGCGCTCGACTTTGCGCCGCTGGCGCGGTCGCCCGCGCGGGGCGGCACCAGCCCCGCCTCCTTCTCGCTGGTGCTCAGCCCCCAGGGCGCCGCGCCGCCGGGCTACGCGGTGCCGCAGCTGACGACGCGCCGCTCGCACGGCGGCGGCGCCGAGCGCGGCGCGCGCACGGGGCTGCCGCCGCTGCCGCCCGGCAGCCCCGCCAACGCCGCCCCCGCCCCCGCCAGCGCTAGCGCCAGCGCGCTCCAGGGCGACAGCGGCCCGGTGCCGCCTGACTACGCCGGGGATGTCCACCTGCTGCCGCACTCGGGCCCCAGCACCCACCAGCTCGTGTCGCCCGCCCGCGTCGCCCCGCCGCCGCACCTCCAGCAGCAGCAGCAGCAGCAGAGGCACCACGGCGCCTCGTCATCCGCGGCCGCCTCGCCCCGCTACCTGCGGCCGCTGCCGCAGCACCTGGACGAGTCGGGCAGCCTCGGCAGCCCGCAGGCGGTGCAGAGCGAGCCGCTGGCCACCTTCCGGGCGGCTTCCCTCAGCCTGCAGGGCGGCGCCGACCGCTCGGCCGGCCACGCGCTCGACTCGCCCCGGCAGTCCAGCGAGGTGCAGCACTTCCTGCTTCCAGAGGGCCCGCCCACAAAGCCGCACTCGGCGGCGGCGCGCCTCATGAGCGCGGCCACGGCGGCGGCGCACCACGGCACGCCGCAGCACGCCAGGGGCGGCGCGGCGGGCAGCAGGGCGGCGGCGCCGCACTGGCCCCTGGCGCCGCAGGACCCACAGCAGCGATTCGACCTTGCGCCGCCGCCGGGCGTGCAACCGACAGCGCACGAGGGCGGCGGCCGGGGCGGCGCGGCGGGCGGGCAGCACGCGCTGCGGCAGCCGCCGCCGCCGCAGCAGCAGCCGCCCGGGGTTTCGCTCGGGCAGCTGTCGAGCGCGCCGCACTCCCCGGCCGCCACCAGCGAGGGCAGCAGCATGCAGGTGAGGTCGCGAAAGGGAAGCCAGCAAAGCAGGCCTGCCCTGCTTGCACTCGCAGCCCGCTAGACGCTCGCCGTGATCATCAGAAGGACCGACCTGACGCGTGGGCGCCGCTGCTCGCTCGCTCGCAGGTGTTTGACATGGCGGCGGCGCTCAACACGACGGCCTCGCTCGACTCGCTGTGGGTGCTGCAGCACCCGCCGCGCCAGCCCTCCTCAGCCAGCGCCGCGACAGCCGCCGCCGCAGCAGCCGCCGCAGCCACCAGCAGCGGCGCGCTGCTGCTCAGCGCCGGGCACCGCCACGGCTCCACCGGCGGGCTTTCGCGCGCCTCCACCGCCAGCCACGCGCCTGCCGACCTCCACGGCGCCGCGCCGCCGCACGCCCGCGCCGCCGCCGGCGCTGCCGCCGGCGCGCCGCTCATGCTCCCTCCGCCCATGGAGGAGCACGTGGACAGCGGCTCTCCGCTGTCCGAGGGCCCCCGCACGCCCTCGGCCTGGGGCACGCCCACCGCCTCCACCGCCGGCGGCACCGACCACCCCACTTCTGCAGACAGCCCCGCCGCGCCGGCGCACCCGCCGGCGGCGCACGCCCAGCCCTCCTCTGCCGCCGCCGCCGCTTCGCCCGACGCGCCCGAGGTGCAGCTGCGTCCCTTCCCCGCCGCCGCCACCGCGTCAGCGGCGGACGGGCGCGACTCGCGGCCCTCGCTGTCGCACACGGACCGCTCCTCCGTGGCCACGGACCGCAGCTCCTTGCCGGCCACCGACCGAAGCTCAGCCTTTTCCTCGTCAGACCGGAGCTCTCTGCCTGACCGGCCCACCGTGGCGTCGGACCGGGGCAGCCAAATCAGCTCGCGGCCCTCGTGGGAGACGGGCTCGGTGAGCAGCCTCACGTCGCGCACCAGCACCGTGCACGGGTCGGCGTCAAGCGTGCCGCTGGTGCGCGCTGCGGCGGCGGCGCACGGCGGCGGCGGCAAGTCGCCGGCCAAGCTGCAGGACGCGGCGGCGCACGCGCAGCAGCAGCACGCGCGGGCCGGCGGCACGGCGGCGGCGGCGGCGGCGGCGCAGCCGCCGGCGGTGGAGGGCGGCGTGCCGCTGTCGCTGCTGCGCACGTCGCGCGACGCGGCGGCGCCGGGCGGCATGGCGGCGCCGCCTCCGGGCGGCGCTGGCATCAGCCTGCAGGTGACGGCCCGGCCGTCGCGCTCGGCGTCGCTGGTGCTGACGGCGGCGGCGGGCGCCGCCGGCGCCGTCGCCACCTGGGAGGCGCTGTCCGGCGGCGCCGCCGCAGGCGCCGCTGCCGCCACCGGCGCCTCCTCGCTCCACAGCTTCGGCGCGGCGGTGGGCGCTGGCGGCAGCGGCAGCGACGGCGGCCCCGTCACGCATCACCACCCGCAGCAGCAGCCGCAGCAGGCACGCCTTGCGTCGGCGCTCACCGCCATCCGCTCGCTCGAGGCGCAGCAGCAGGCCTCGGCGGCGGCGCAAGCGGGGGGCGGCGGCGGCGGCGGCGGGGGCGGTCGGTCCGCTGCGGCGCACCTTCAGCCCGCGTCGTCGGCGGCGACGTCGGCCTCGCATGTCTCCTCTTCGACGGGGCCCTACCTCCGCAGCAGCGGCAGCGTGAGCACGCCCGAGCCGCCCAGCACCAGCAGCATGGGCGCGGCGAGCGGAAGCGGCACGGCGGCGGGCTTCTCCTCCTCCTCGGCGCTGGCGCACGCGGGCGGCGCCGGCGCCGCCGCCGCCGCAGCGCTTGGCGTTGTGGGCGGCGGCGGCGGCTCGTCGGTGGATGATGCGGAGCGGGCGGGCAGCTCGTCGGTGCTGTCGTGGACGAGCCAGCCGTCGTCGCTCGTGTCCACGCCCGGCGCGCGGGCGGCGGCGGCGGCGCAGCAGCTGCTCAGCTTTGCCGACAAGGCCGTGCAGGTGCGCGCTCTCGCTTTTGCTCTTTCTCTTTCTCTCCACTCTGCGACTGGGCTCGAACACGAGCTTTCAGCGGCTTTGCATGCGGCTCCCAGCGGCGTCGTTTCCTTTCCGCGCGTGCGTCTCTCGCGCAGGTGGGCCCTCCCATGGTTTCCTCGGCGGCGCTGCCCGCGATGCTGGGTCTCATGGCGCTGGACCCGCCGCTGCGCATCGGCAGCCCGCCCGCCCACGCCGCCGCCTTCTTCCCCGCCTCCTCGCCGCCCTCGTCGCTCGCCGGCGACCTCCCAGAGCCCGCCGCGCACGCGCCCCCCGTGCAGCACCACCACAACCTCCACCTGCAGGCCGCGGCACCGGGCGGCGTCCACGCGCCCGTGGGGTCGGTGCTCCCAGGCGCCGCCGCCGCGCCAGGCCGCGGCTCGCTGCTGACGCTGGCGCCACCGCACCAGCAGCTGCAGGTCCAGCCGCCGGCGCCGCCGGCGCACGCGCCCGACTCGCCCGGCGGCGGCGAGGCGGGCGGCGGCGGCGGCAGCACTCCGCCGTCGTGCTCCTCCGACATGCCCAGCGGCGTGACGCTCGAGCCGTCGGGCCTGCACCCGCTCACGCAGCAGCGCAGCGCCGACGACGCGCTGAGCGGCGGGGAGATTGAGGCGGCCAGCCTGGCGGCGTCCTCGCCCAGCGGGTCGGACGGCTCGTTCAGCGGCGGCGGCGCCGCCGCCGACGACGTCGGCGAGGCGCAGCTCTTTGGCGATCGCGCGGCAGCGGCGGCGGCGGGCGAGGAGGAGGTGGTGCCGGCGGAGGAGGAGGTGGTGGAGGAAGACGTCGAGGAGGAGGAAGAGGAGGAGGAGGAGGAGGAGGAGGAGGACGACAACCCGGATGAGGACGTGGGGCGGGCGGTGCAGCTGCTGCTCCGGCGGCACTACCCTCAGCTGGCGGGCGCGCTGCAGGGCGTGCTGGAGGCGGCGTGCTCGGACGCCGAGCTGCTGCGCCTGGCGGCGGCCACGCGCTCGGCGCAGCCCATGGCGCTCGAAACGGTGGCGTGCACCGCCATGCAATCCCTCGTGGTGAGCGCGCGGTGGCGCTTGCCGACGCTGCTGCGTCCCAAGTCGGTGCCCTGGGGCAGAGCAGGTGTGCCTCCACCCTCGCTCACTTGTTCGCTCGCCCGCCCATCGTGCCGCAGGTCGAAGTGGCGGCCCTCAAGCGGCGCCTCAAGGAGGCAGAGGCGGTGCGCGCGCCGCCGCCGCCCACGCACCTCCCCCGCCACCCCCACGGCATCCGCTCGCCGGCGCTCGCGTCAGCCATGGCGGCCGCCACGCTCATCCCCGGCCCCAGCCCGCCCGCCTCCACCGCCTCCACGCTCAGCAGCCCGCCCGCCTCGGGCCCCAGCTCCTCCTCCGCCAACGCAACCGCCGCCGCATCGGTTCACGCGCAGCGCGGCGGCAGCGGCTGGCACCACGCCAAGCGCTCGGCGGTGCTGGCGGCCGTGGGTTCGCCTGGCGGGTCGGCACACAGCCTGCTCGCCGGCCGCACCAGCAGCAGCAGCACCGGCGCCACCAGCTCCCCGTCTGGCGGGTCCAGCATGGCGGGCGCCGGCGCGGGGCTGCCCGGCGGCGGCGGCGGCGGCGGCACCGCCATCCCGCTTTCGCTGCTGCTGACGAGCCGCCTGGAAGCGGGCAGCTCGCACGTCGAGGTGGGCAGCGCGCGGTCGAGCGAGGCGGGCACCGAGCTCACGTTTGCGCACCGGGGCAGCAGCCCGGCCAACAGCAGCAGCGGCGACCGGGGGTCGCTGGCCGGCACCATGCGCACGTCGTCGGACGGCGTGGGCCCCGGCCCGCACAGCGTGGAGGACGGAAGCGACATTGTGATGCACTCGGCGGCAAGCATGGAGCGGGGCTCGGCGGGGAGCCGGCTGGCGGGAGGCGGCGGCGGTGGCGGCGGCGACGCGGAGGAGGGCGGCGAGGGCGGCGGCGCGGCGGCGAGCGGCGGCAGCGGCAGCAGCAGCAAGGCGTGGGCCAAGCGGTCGTCCAGCGCGTCGGGCGCGGCGCCGCCGCCGAGGGCCGGCGGGCGGAGCGGCGGCGGTGGTGCGGCGGCGACGGCGGCGGCGGCGGGCGGCGGCGCGGGCGCGGCGCAGCAGCCGCGGCGGGGCGCCGGCGCGCGGCGCTTGGCCGGCGCGGCGTCTGCGCCGTCGGCGCCCGGCGAGGGCGGCGGCGGCGTGGCGCGCGGCGCTGGCGGGTCGCTGCTGTCTCGCGCCAGCGGCGTGGCCGACACCGGCGCCGGCGCGGTCGGCGGCGGCGCGGCCACCGCCAGCAGCAGCACCAGCACGCACAGCGCGCCCTCGCTGGGCTCCTCCTTGGCGTCTTCAACGGGCGCCGGCGCGCTCGCGGCGCCCGGCGGAGGCGCCAGGGGCCACCGGACGTCATCCGCCCCCGAGGTGCTCGAGGCGGAGGTACGCAGCGAGAGCGTGGCGAGCGCTGGCAGCGCCAGCGCGGCGGCGGCGGCGGCGGCGGCGGCCGGCTTGGCGCCGGGGCGCGGCGCGGACGGCGCCGGCAGCGCGGCGAGCAGCAGCGCCGGCAGCAACGGCGCGCACGCGGCGGCGGCGGCGGCGGCGGCGGCGGGTGGCGCTCCGTCAGCTGAGGCGGGCGGCCGCGGCAGCGGCAGCGGCGCTGGCGGCGGGACCGGAGGCGCGGACAGGGACACGGCCATGGGCGCCAAGGGCGGCGGCAAGGGCGCGAGGCTGTTGCGCCCGAGGGGCAGTACCAGCGGGTCCGACCGCGCCAACGCCGCCGCCGCCGCCGCCGCCGGGTCTTCCGCCGCCGAGCCGTTTGCGCACGCCGCCGCCGCCGCCGCCGCGCTGGGGATTGAGCCTGGGGCCGGCGGCGGCGTGCCCCGGCAGGCGTCGCTCCCCGCTCAGGCCTCTGCCGGGGCGCCCTCCGCCGGTAAGGGCGGCGTCACGTTGCTGATGCAGGCGACGTCCTCCTCGGCCTTCAGCCTGTCTGGCGGCCACCGCACGTCTAACAGCAGCGCCTTTGTCTCGCCGCGGACCACGCCCACAGGCAAGGGCGGGGGGGCGGCGCCGCCGGTCGGGGGTGGGTGGGCCAACCTGCTGCACCTGGACCTGCTGCGCAAGGGCGGCGGCAGCAGCCGCCAGCAGCAGCAGCAGCAGCAGCTGGCGTCGCCGCTCACCAGCATGCGCGAGAGCCCGCCGGCGTCGCCGACGGATGACGGGGGGGGCGGCGGGGCGCTGGGGCGGTGGCGCCGGCGCGGGGCGTCGCCCGACGAGGGCCAGCGTGGGCAGGAGCAGGATTTGCAGCAGAAGCGGCAGCCTGGGAAGCCCTTGGGGGCGGGCTCGTGCTGCCGCGTGCAGTAGGCACCTGGGCGGCGCGCACCTAGCAGCGGGCGGGAGGTGGCGGCGTTTGCGCTTTCCTCAACTTGCTCCCGTGCGCGCCTGAGGGTGTGGGCAGCGAGAAGGCTCGTGGCGTGAGTGTGTGCGTGGGTGTGAGGTTCCAGGCGGGTGCTTGTGTGGAGAAGCAGGGCAGGGCGTAGCATCTGCAGGAGGGCCGCTGGCATGGATGGCGACCGCAGGCGCGCAGGCGCACGCAGGGCTTGCAGCAGGATGCCCGCGCAGCGCAGCCCGGCGTTTCGCCCTCCGGGCGCGCGCGCTTCGCGTCGACGCCTAGAGGCGTGGCGCGCGGCCGAGGCCTGTGCGGCGCCGGCACTGGGGCCCGTAGCAAAGGGCTTTGTTCTCTTCTTGTTTCCGATTGGCAGGTTTGGTGTACATACGCCGCGGCGCACCCGTGGTCCCCTTTAGTCGGTGGCCCGTAGCGAGCGCCGTCCCCGGCGCTGCCGTGCTGCAGGCTGAGCAGAGAGGAAAAGCGACTTTTGGGGGGTGGTCTGGTCCGGGCGCGGCGGTGGTTGCATGGCCGCACGGAGGCGCCCGCCCCCCCTCTGCGTGCGCCATGGTCTCCTCTCCAGGGGAGCAAAGGCTGCAGGGTGGCCGGCCGAGGCACTCACTGCGCTGTTAAAGGCGAGCGCGCCCCCGCACGCCTTCACGCCCTTGGCACACGCGTCCCAGGAGTCCAGAGGTCGTCCCTCTCTCACGCACGTCGGCAGCGCACTCCCAACCCCCCCATCATGGCCGAAACACCCCATCCCAGCGCACGGGGGCGCTGCCGCGGCGCTGCCACTCTGGCGCATCGATAGGCATCCCCCCGCCCACCCTGGCCCGTCACACACAAACCACTGGATGCAGTCCCTGCGGCGTTCTGTGCACAGCGACGGACGGCAGCAGCGACCCATGAGTCAGGGCACTTGATGTTCGCTCCGTGGTCACGTTTGTGGGGCTGCTCTCGACACGGTTTTGTGTGCGTGTCTCGTTCGGTGCGGCGAAAGGTGGGCGTGTGGGGCGCCCCGCTTGGCAAGGAAGACAGCGTGTGCGCATTTCTCTCAGCCTCCGTCCCCCTCTGCCGCCGATTGGGCAGCGCAAGCTTGCATCGCCCCACCGTCCTTGACGACGCCAGATGAAGGAGCGTCCTCGCGTGTGCGCTTTGGTGCCCTCCGCTGTCTCACTCTCCTCTCATCTCCATCCGCTCTCGGCACTCCCTGACCGGTTCCCTGCCTGTTCAAGCCACGCCCGATGTTCACCCGTGACCCGTGGACGAGGAGAAGAACAACCACCACCCGACACGACAGATGAGGGAGAGAGAACTTGGTTGCTTGCCCACGGCGCTGCCCCCCCTGCTGCTGCGGCATACCCGCTTTCCTTTGCCCACGCGAGCGAGCGCGCGCGTTGGTGGCCCCGCCGCTTGACACGGCGTGAGCGCGCGCGCTGCCAGGGTGCTTTGGCGCACGCCCACATGGCGTCGCGCTCGGGCAGGCGAGAGCGCGGCCGCTCTTGTGGGCCAGTCCCCGTCAGGGCGGCTTATCTATTTGGGAGTAGGAAGGAACCGCACGTCGGGAAGGTGGAGGAGGGGCGATGGTCTTGGTCGCGGGCGTCGGATCGGAGGGTGGGGGTGCACACTGTCGCTCGGGACGACCGTGGCGGCAGCGGCCGCCACTCCGCCATGCTCTTGGGTGCTGTGCGTCCGTGCGCACACACAGCGCGAGGGCGCTGGCCGCCACGTGAGCGCGGCTCCCAATCTAGGCTTGCTGTGCCTCGTTGCCACCTTTGAGCGTGCGCGAGAACGCGAGGCGCGCGGGTGCACAGGCACGGCGCACCCTTGACCGTGCTTGCTCTCGCCTTGCTGGGCTGCGAGCGCGCGCCCCCGGCCGCGGCGCGGCGCGGTGGCAGACCTGAGGGGGCGTGTGACACAGAGCGTGTGCGAGAGAGGGATGACGTGCTCGCCACGTGCTCTGTGCCGATGAGCTGCGGAGCCCTCCTCTCTTGTGGAGAATTGGGCGGCAGCAAGGTTATGATTGCGATGACGGTGGAGCACAGAGCGTACAAAACGGGTACAGAAGGTCAGCGGGCGACGTGGAGGGGCGTGTGAGTCCCTCTGTCGTGCGCATTTGATTGTGATCCCCCCCTGAGGACCCCCTGAGCAGACCTTGGTGTATGACAGGCCCACGGCCGCGTAGTGAGTCAGGTGTCTCCCGCTTCCCGCACTCACGGACTAGACTCCAAAGCTTCGGATGAGCGGAGGCATACGCTGAGGCTAGTGCTTGCCTCTGGCGCCCCCCTGCAAGTATGTAGAGAGGTGCCCCAGGGGCCTGCTCCTCCTCCTGGCCTCCACACAGGCAAGGCCTGGTGGGTCACGCCCATGCTCAGGAGCACGCGATCCTGTCTCAGTAGAGCTCGACGATGCAGCAGCAGCAGAGGCACGCGTCCACGTGCCCGCAGCGCCAGCAGCTGCATCAGCATGCCATCGTGCGCGCACAGCAGAGTCGTCGCCGGGCCTGGGCGACTCGGGCCACCCAGCAGCAAGCAGCGCCTGCCACGCAGGTGCAGCTCGAGAAGCTGATTGCGTGGGCCAAGTCCAAGGGCACGTCGGTGGACAAGGTGGCCGCTGCGCCCGACCTCCAACTCGACGGAGGCTCGGTGCTGGTGGCCGCAAAGGACCTGGGCACGGGCGAGGCGGTGCTCAGCGTCGCCGACAACCTGTGGCTCAACGCCAGCACGGCAGTGCGCAGCTCGCCGATCGGCGCCGCGGTGCAGCAGCTCGAGCCCTGGGTGCAAATCGCCCTCTACCTGGTGCACACCAGCGCGCAGCCGGGCGCTGGGGACTGGGCGCCCTACGTGGCCTCGCTGCCGCAGCACCCCAGCACGCCGCTCTTCTGGACCGCCGAGCAGCAGGCGCTGCTGCAGGGATCCCAGTGCGCCGAGGTGGCCGCCGGCTACAGGTAGGCTCCCGACCCTCTCGCCGCGCCTCCCTCCCTAGCAGCCCCAGCGCCCACCGGATCCGCCAGTATCCGCGCCGCACGCGCAGGGTGTTCTTCCAGACCAAGTACAACGAGCTCTTCGGCCCCCAGGGCGTGCTGCCCGCCGCGCAGTTCCCCCGCGACGTCTACACGTACGCCCGCTTCGAGGCCGCCGTGGCCACGGTGCGGTCCAGGTCGCACGCGCCGCTGGAGGGCGACGCGCTGAGCCTGGTGCCACTGGCCGACGCCGTGAGTTGCGGCCGTTGCGACTCTGGGGAGAGGGGAACGAACGCCCACGTCAAGCACAACTGCAGCTGCTCAGGTCGTCCTTCCCACCACCTGGCCTCAATCGGAGGTCTCCGGCGAGGGCGTGCCTTTGCCTGTGGTGGCGTGGGTGATATTGGGTCGCTGCAGGTGTCGCACAGCCGTCAGGGCAACACGGCGTGGAAGGTCAAGCAGGCGGGGTCGCTGCTGCCCTTTGGCAAGGCGGGTCAGGTGCTCGTGCTGGAGGCCACGCGCCCCATCCGCAAGGTGCGGCGGCGGCCCTGCTGCCCAGGGGGTGGGGCCGGCCTGACGTGGGGCCCCGGCGGTGCCCCCGCACGGCAGCGGGCACCGCGGAGTGATGGGATTGCTGCCAAAACGACTGCGATGTGTGCTTGGTCCATGGCGTTGGCAGGGTGAGCAACTGACCATGGACTACGCACCCGCCAAGCTGGACAACGCGCTGCTGCTCGACCACGGCGTGGTGGACGCGCTCAACCCCCGGGTGGGTGCGCGCTGCTTGCGCGGCACGGGGCGCAGGCACCTCAGTGCAGCACCGCGGGGGCGGTGCGCGGACGACGAGCCACGCAGCCACACCGGACAGGCCGAGCAGGCACGAACAGGTCCTCAGGAGCCGAAGCCTCATGCCACCTTGCTGAGCTGCCCTCCAGCTCCTCCGCCGCGCGGCGCAGCGTTCCCCCCCCGACCTCTCCGCCTGCCTGACGACAAGTGTCCCCCGCCTGACCGGGCCTCCTCAGCTGTGCGGCTGCGCGCCTTTTGCTGCAGCCCGGCTACACGCTGAGCCTGGCGCTGGACCCGGCCGATCGGTTGGTGGACGACAAGCTCGACGTGGTGGAGAACAACCAGGCGGCGGTCGCCGCCGGCGCCGCGCCCAGCATGCAGTTCCCCATCACGCCGGGCGCCGCGCCGTCGGAGCTCATGCTGACCTTCCTGCGCCTTGCCAACCTCAAAGGTGGAGCGAGCGAGGGGGGGCAGTCGCCGCGCGCTCGTGTGTGTGGGCTACGGGCTCCGGGTCCCAATCGCGGCGGCGTGCGTCGATTGCGGTGTGTGGTGCGTGCAGGCGGGGACGTGTTCCTGCTGGAGCCCGTCTTCAGCAACGACGTGTGGGGCTTCATGAGCGAGCCCGTGAGCGAGCCCAACGAGGAGGACGTGTGCAGCAAGATGATCCAGGTGGGTTGGGGCCGCTCTGCATCCCGCCTGGGCCGCGCGCGCTGGCCGCGGAGGGTGGCGCGCCAGCAAACGGCGGCGACGGTTGGGTGCGCTTGGTCGGTGCACGTGTGTGCGTGCAGGGCGCGCGGGCGGCGCTGGACCGCTACCCCGGGTCCATCGGGCAGGACCTGGCGCTGCTGAGGTCGGGCACGCTGGGCAAGGGCAGCGCGGAGGAGCTGGCCGTCAAGGTGCGCCGCCTGGTTTCTGCCTACTGCAGAGAGGGCGGGTGCGCATGTGGACACGCCCTGCCTTGCCTTGTCCAGGCCACGCGCCCCGGGCGCGCGTCTTGACGTCGACTGCCGTGAGGCGGGTGTGCGGCTGAGGCGTGTGTGGTGGGGGCGTGTGCGTGCGTGGTGTGGCGCGGCGCGCAGGTGCGGCTGGGCGAGCGCGAGGCGCTGGACGGCATGCTGCAGTGGTTTGAGGCGCGCAAGGGGCAGCTCAAGCGGCTGGCCTACTACCAGGAGAGGCGCCTCAGACGCCTCGGGCTCATTGACGACGGTGCGTGTGCTGGGTGCTGGAGACGCGGGAAGCCCGCACCGCTGCTGTGCGCCTGACACTGTGCGTGTGCGCTGAGGCCTGGGCGCCTGCATCATGATGCCGCCGTGCGCGCAGAGGGGCGCACGACCTACGACAGCTTCTTCGAGAAGGGCATCGCTTGATTGCTTGCTGTCCTTCCTTGGCCATTTTCATCGTCGCTGCAAGCACTTACGCGGTTCACGGAATGCGGGCAGCAGAGCAGCAGAGCAGCGGCTGGCCAAGCCTCCCCTCCCAAAAGCAGTCCTGCGCCAAAAGATCAGCAAACACCTGCAGCTAGCTCAGTGCGGCTGCGAGCGCGCCGCCAGCCGGCCCGACCGCCGCACATGCCGCTCCGCCCCCAACCCGCCGCCCTCCTGCGCGCCCGCGCCAGCGGCAGGCTCGTCACCGCACGCCACGTCCGTCGCGCCGCCGGGCGACGTGAGCGCGGCCAACAGGTGCGCCCGGGCCTCCTCCTCCGCGTCGTCCTCCAGCTCCACCACGTCGTCCTCAACCTCCGCCGCTCGCTGCGCCATGCCGCTCCCAATGATAGCGCCAGCAGCAGCGTCGTCGCCCCACTCGCTGTCGCTGCTGGGCTCCTCGGCCGACCCACGGCCCTGGCTCGCCCGCTGCCCTCCCAGCACCGCCGCCGTCATCGCCGCGTGCGTGCTGCTGAACGAGCCCGCCTCATGCTGCCATTGCCGCTGCTGCTGCTGCTGCTGCGCTGCAACGTCCCTGCCGCCCGGTGCGAACGGAGGGGTGGGCAGGGCCCCCGGGCAGGAGCCCCGCGCGAGCACGGGGCCCTGGTGCGCTGCGGCGCCTCCGTGGCTGCCGGGGGCGCCCCACACTGGCGCCTGGTCCCTCCGCACCCTCACCGTGTCCAGCCCACCAGGGAGAGAGGTGCGGGAGGGCAGGCTGCCCTGCCGCTGCGGCGCCGACGGCCCCGCCGCTGCACCCGCCACTGCGCCCGTGCCGTAGCGCTCCCCGTGCTGCTGCTGCTGCTGCTGCTGCGGGTGCGCCCGCGGACGGGGCTGCTGGCCCGGCGGCGCGGCACCGGCGAACGCGCCGCCCTCCGTGGCCGCCCGCCGCGCAGGCACAGCCCCCCCGCCGCCGGCAGCGTCGCCGCCGGCGGTGGGGAGGGACGAGGTGGAGGCTGAGGAAGCCAGCAGCTGCTGCTGCTGCGCGTGGTGGTGGTGGTGGTGGTGCGAGTGGTGCTGGTCGCCCCGGAGCGTGTCGCGGCACCGCGAGGGGCGCTGGTAGTGCTCCGGCACGGGCGCCGGCGGCAGCTGCGCCTGGAGCACGCCCGCTCCGCCGCGCGCCGCCGCGCCAAAGCCCTGCAGCGGCGGCTCGTGGAGCGGCTGCGGCTGCGAGGCTCTGCGGGCGGGCGGCGCGGCGGCGGCAACGGCGGCGGGGGCGCCGGGCGCCGACAGCCGCGCCGCCCAGGCGTCGCCGCCGCCCGCGCCGGGCTGCGTCAAGGCGGGCGGGCCGCCGGCGGGGCGGTCGCCGCCCCAGGACGCGCTGGGAGGGCGCGCAGGAAGCGCCGCGCCGCTGGCCGACGCGCCCGTGTGCGGCGGCAAGCCGCCCTCGTCGTCGTCATCGCCGTCCTCGTCCGCGTCCAGCACAGCCCGGGCGGTGATGAACCCGGGCGCCACGTGCGCGCCGGGGCGCTGCCCCAGGCCGCCGCCGACGTCGCCGACGTGTGGCGCGGCGGGCCTGGCGGCGCCGCTCCAGGCGCTGGCGGCGGCCGCCGCCGCAGGCGCGGCCGCCGGGCGCGCGCCGACGAGCGCGGCGTCGGCGCTCAGGCGCAGCGCGGCGTGCCGCTGCGGCGGCGCTGCCGGCGCCATGCCGCCGGGCCAGGCGGGCACCGGCGCGCGCGCGCCGCCGCGCCCGCCGTAGCTCTGCGAGGTAAACGGGTTGTTGAGCGAGCGGTACGCCTGCGTCCGCTCCTGCTGCTCCTGATGCTGCTGCTGCGAGGAGGGCTGCGAGGGCGCCTGCAGCAGGTGGTCCAGCAGCTGCAGCCGCCCGGCGTGCCGGCCGCGCCCCGGCGCGGGAGCGCCCGCAGCAGCCGGCTGCGAGGCGGGTGCGGGGTGCAGCGCCGGCGCCGGCGACTGGAAGCCGGCAAAGCCCGTAGCGGTGGCGGTAGTGTTGCTGCTGGTGGCGCCGCGGCTGGCCTCGTGCAGCAGGGCCGCCGCCAGCGCCTCCTCCGCGCTCACGCCCGCCGCGGCGGCGGCCACGGCGACGCTCGCCGGCGACAGCGCCGCCGCTGTGGCGGCGGCGGCGGCAGCGGCGCCCGCGGGCGCCCTGACCGCCGCTGCGGCGGCGGACGACGAGGAGGAGGCACGGCCGCTGGTGCCGGCGCCGCCCGCCGGAGCAGCGGAGCCGTTGGCGCGCCCCGCCAAGTTGCGCCAGGGCGGGCGGAACGGGTTGGTGAGCACCGACGAAAGCCGCGGCTGCGCGCCAGCGCCAGCGGCGCCCGCTGCTGCCGCTCCACTGAGCGGGATCATCCTGACGGCGCCCAAGTCTTCCTCGTCCTCCTCCTCCTCGCTGTCCCGCTCCTCTGGCACGCTCTGCTCACTGCCGTCCTCCTCCTCCACAAACAGCCCGCCCACGTCCTGCAGCCGCCTGCTGGCGGGCGCGCGCGTGGCGTTGAGGCCCAGGGCGGCGCCGGGCGCCCGCAGCGCGGCTGATGCGCCCAGGCCGGCGGGACGGGGCATGGCCCTGACGCCCAGCACGCGCTGACGCGGGTGCTGCTGCTGCTGGCCGGCGGCGGCGGCGGGTCGCAGCTGGTCGGCGGGGGTGGCGGGGCCCGCGGCGGCGGCGCGGGCAGGGAAAAGCAGCTGCACCATGTTCCAGATCACCACGTTGATTGCCAGGGGCTGGCCTGCGGCCGCGGGGCGATGGACGGGCCGGCGGATGGCACGCGCGGGGGCGCAGGGCGGGCGAGGTGGGCGAGAGGGCGAGGGAGGTGGCGCGCCCTGACTGACCTCTGAGGTGGTGCAGGGGCGCGCGGCACCTGGGGCACTGGGGCTTGTGCTGCAGCGTCTCGCGCAGGCAGGAGCGGCAGAACGAGTGCCCTGCGCGTGGACAGCGCCGCGCGCTCCCTGAGTTGATCAGGTGCACGCCCAGAGAGCGAGATCGCACCCACGTCACACTTGGCCAGGCAGCGCGCGCAAGGCCGGCAAGCGGATTCACGTCTCCACCGCGGTACGGTGAGGAGCAGGGGGCGCCTCACCGCAGCTGGTGGTGACGGGCCGCACGCAAATGTCGAGGCAGATGCAGCACGTCAGCTCGTCGCGCACAGAGTCCAGCCTGCGGGTGCATGAGACTCCCGGACTGATGCTGAGTCTGCAGTGCACGCGGGCTCTGGCACCAAAGAGCGTCCCTGCTGGCGATGCGCACCTGGAAGGCGTGATGGCGGGTTGAGGTGTGACGGCCTGGCCTTTGCCGGCGGCGGGCGCAGCGGCGGCGGTGGCGGCGCTGGTGTCCTGGTCGTCGCCTGTTTTGCGCCTGCTGGCGGTGGCCGCCGCTGAGGGTGGCCACAGGAGCTGCTGCTGCTGCTGCTGCTGCGCTTGGCGGGCAGGGACGTCGTCGTCGTCGCCGCCGCTGCCGTTGCTGGTGCTGTTGTCATGGCGCCCGGCGTCGCCCGCTGCGGCGTCTCTGTGGGGCTGCGGCGTGCGCCTGGCCACCGCACGCTTGCTGGGTCTGCGCGGCACCGATGCGTGGCGCAGCGCTGTGCTTGGTCCTTGAGCAGCTGCAGTGCCCAGCATTGGTGGCCTGGCGCGCAGGTCCAAGGCTGCAGGGCGCTGCGCAGGCACTGCTTCGAACCACGCACTGCGTGCGCACACCTGGCGGCCGTGGCTGGCGTCCGCGCGGAGCTCGCCCGCGTGCGGCCAGCGGGCCGGCCCTCATGGAGCCGCAGCGTGCTGAAGGGCTCGTGCAGGAGCTCCTCCGCATCGCCGCCCTCTGCTGAGGCCCCATCCTCGTCCTCTGCGCGCAAGGAGACGAACTTTTGAAGGCCGACAGGTGAGCGTGCTCCGCGCTGCGAGTCCGTGCGGCTGAGCGCAGGGCTTCGTCAGGGCGCACCTGAGATGTCGATGGGCGCCGCCGCGACGCGCGAGCGGCTGGGCGCTGGCAAGGGCGTCAGGTCCATTTGCGGCTCCGCGCAGGCGAGCTGCTGCTTCCCCAGTCTCAGCGTTTGCGGAACAGCATTCCACGCTGTCTCTACTGCGTGCGAGCTGACGAATGCCCGCACCGTCCTCCACGCCCGCACCGTCCTCCTGCATGGCTTGGAGGCTTTGAGCTGCATCTCGAGCGGGAGCAAGAAGCGCAGCCGCACGCGCCAAGGCTGATCGCACGGCTCGTCGTTCCCTCGCACTCACGCGTTCACAGCAACACGCGCGCCAGCAGCAGTGCTCTCCGCGCGTCCTTCAGCAGCCGCGGAGCCAGACCGAGCGCGCGGAAGGCAGCACTCAGCGCGGCGCAGAGGTCACAGCGCAGATGATAGTGCTCCTCTGCCCTCCCAGGCCTCCTGCTGTGATTTCAGGCACGCCCAGCGACGCATGTTGACCGTGCCAGGATGGAGGAGGAGCCCAGCGTTTCGTCGCTGCTCGGCACGCAGCAGAGCCGGCTGAACACGTTCCTGGCGCTGAACGTGAGCCGGGTCGAGTTCCTGGGCAAGGACGTCGGCTCGGCAGGCCATGGCCCACGCGCGCTCACGCACATGCTGTGGGCGCCCACGCCGCTCGACGTGCCCATCACCACGACCTCGCTGGACGCCTTCTTCGACAAGGGCCACAGCGTCCCCATGGAGGGCCCAGCAGCTGCGTCTGGCTTGTCGCCCCCGCCAGGCGTAGGCGCCGGCGGCCTCCCAGTGCCGCCCTTCTCAGCACTGCCGGCGGTTGGCGCGTCGTACAGCGGCATCAGCCCGCGGGCGTCACCGTACACTGGCCGGCTGCGCAACATGATGGCCAGCAGGCAGGAAGAGGCCGAGCGGCAGAGGGTCGCCGTCGCGCACAGCGCGCCGGTGGACGGAGGCCGCCGCCCCGGTGGCTGGGCGCCCGTCGCCGGCGTCAGCCCCGCCACGCAGATGCTGACAGGCGCGGCGCTGAGCGACGCCGCGCTGATGCGGGTGGAGCGCGCCGAGAAAACACTTGAACGGGTGAGTGCGCGGTCGTAGCGTCTTTCCCAAGCTCGTGCACGCGCCGGCTCGCTCGCCGTTGCAAGGGCAGCATGCGTACGCCCCTCGCGCGTGCCTGCAGTTGCGCACGCCAGGCGCCCCCATAGACAGCCGGCCCACATCGCGGCAGGAAGCCAAAAAGCCGCCCCGCGGCGCACCGACCGTGCACCGCTCCAGCTCTGGCAGCGGGGGCGGCACCGCGGCAGCCGGCGGCGGCGCGCGGGGGCGCGAGTCGCCCGCGGCGCAGGGCGACGGCGGCGCGGACCTCAGCCTGCTGGGCGACGTGCGCCGGCGCGTCCACGCGCTAAAGGCCAGGGCTCAGCCGCCGGGCCCGGTGCCTGCAGCGCAGGCGGCGCGCAGGCCACCTTCCAGGGAGCTCCAGGGAGCGCCGCGACCAGCCGGCCTGCCGCCTCGCCCCAACTCACGGCAGGGCGCCGGCAGCGGCAGCACTGGGCTGCCGCCGCCATACCCCCACGGCAGCGCTTGGGACCGGCCTCCTTCGCGGGACACCCGGCCGGAGGCGGGCGTCCTGGCCAGGAGCAACAGCTCTGCGGGCGGCGCTGCTGAGGGCGCCCAGCAGGGCGACGTGCTCACCGCGGCCAGTGGCTGGCCACCCAGGCCGCCCGCGCCTGCCAGCCGGGACAAGCGACCGCCCTCCTCGTCACGGAGCGGCGGCGGTGGCGGCGGGGGGCCGGGGCCGCGCCCGGGGTCTGGGATGGAGCGGCAGCGGCGGCAGGCGGCGCACGCCAAGACGCGGGCGATGCTGGCCGCAGGTATGAAGGCGCCGGCGTGCCGTGCCTGGTCAGCGCCTCGCAGCGCTCGCTGTGCTAAGCGTCCGCACGGTTGCGTCAGCTGACAGCGGTGCGTTCGCGTGTGCGTGCGGTGCGCGGCGCGCAGCCGCCGAGCAAGTGGAGCAGAGCGCGCCACCCGGGGGCACGTTTGCTGGCGCGTTTGGCAGCCTGTCCAAGTTCAAGGAGGCGCTCGAGGGGCAGCGGCGCGCCGCCGCCCAGACCAACCCCGTGGCGTGGAGCGAGGAGCTGGCCGCCGCCGCCGACCAGGCAAGCCACGCCCTTGCGGCTCTTGCGGGCACTTGAGCTTGAGCCCCTTTTGTCGCGGCTAGGAGGAGCTCACATGGCATGCGCGTGCAGAGCAGGGTGCATGGTCGGTTGTGCCATTCGCCCTTGTGCAGGAGATTCAGCTGAGCACGCAGCAAGCTGAGGAGCTGTGGCGGCGCCTGTGCGCCGAGGGGCAGGCGGTGGGCGAGCCGCGGCAGGTGGAGCAGCTCTTCCACGCCATCCGCCACATCCACGCGCACCGGCCCTACTGGGTGCACCCCCGCCTGGCCGGCCCCAAGATCCGCGGCGGCGTGGTGGCGCGCGCCAACCAGGTGCGGGGAATGGGAGGATGCCGACGGCCCCAGCTCTCCTGCTCCTTGTGTGCTGAGCTTGCACCAGGCAGGAACAGTCGTGTTTGCTGAAGCGCCGGAAAGCGTGACGTGATAAGGGCGATGGGCGGTGGGGCCGAGATGTTTGGCCCGTGGCTCTGGTTGTGGCGCGGGGCGCAGGTGTCGAGCACGTGGACCGTCGAGGCGTCCATCTTTGCGCTGAGAGCCAAGGAGTCGGACGCCCACAGCGTGTTTGACACGGACGCGGTGCGCACCACGCAGCCGATGGACACGTGGCACGCAGCGACAGATAGGTGAGCTCCCACACGTGGATCACGTCTCTGCGGCCACCTCTTGCTGTTGGTTGCTCTTGCGCAGGTCTTGGCGTCCCAGTTTGAGGCGGACTGGCAGCGCGCCATCGCCAGCGGGCACGTGCGTCGCCTGGCGCTGCAAGCGGCGCGCATGACGGTGGCGCCGGACGCCCCAGAGGTGCGCGCGCCTGGTCGGGCCAACAGCAGCCGCACCTCTTGCACGCACAACGCCTCCTGTGAGCGTGTGGCTGCTTGCGCCCACGTGGCCCGCAGGCCGACACCATGATGAACATGCTCAGGGAGGACGCGGGCAAGCTGCACGCCATTGTCTCCCAGGCGCACACGCACTGGACCATGGCCGGCTGCACGCCAGGTGCGCCGAGGGCGCTGCACCACCGCCCGCACGTGCAGCGTCAAGCTCTTTGCGTGAAGCTTTGCCTTGCAGGTCCCATGTGGCCTGGTGGTGCACAGCCCTCAATGTGCGCACGCTCTTGTGCGTGCAGGCCACGTGGTGCCTGGCGTCAGCGAGGCGCAGTGGCTGGCGCTCAGCTACGCCTGCCATGCCAAGCTGCGGCGCAGCAGCAGCGGCAGCGGCGGCGCGACCACCGCCACGCCTGCGCTGGCAGCTCCCGACGCCGCGGCTCCGGACCACTCTGACGCCCACCCCGACGCCTCCACCAGCACCACCACTGAGCAGCAGCAGCCGGAGCAGGAGCAGGTGCCGTCGGCGGCGGCAAGCGACAAGCCAGCGCCGTTCCAGGACGTGGCCGCGCAGCTCTTCCAGCAGCTGGCGGGCTCGCACCACGCGGCCGGCGCGCACCCGGCCCTGCGCGCCTCGCAGCCGCAGCAGCCAACGCTCACCCGGTGCGTGCGGCCAGATCCTGGGCCTGGGGCGGGCGCCGGGCTGGCGGCAGCAGGCCTGGCCGCACGCCTCTGCACTGCCTGCCGTCGCGGCACGTAGAACTCTACGAAATGCTGCTGGGAAGGCCTCCAGGTTGCACGTCACCTGTGGATGCCTCATCCCGCTGCTGCGAGCTGCGGCCTGCAGGTCCGAGCTTTGGGAGGCGCTCATGCACCTGGTGTTTGGGCACCAAGCCAGCACCACCTCGGGGCAGCCAGACGGCAGCCGGCGGCGCTCCTTGTCGGGCGGGACGCCGGGCGCCCTGCTCACGTCCTTTGCCCAGCAGGTGTGGCGTGCCATGCAGTCCTCCAGAAAATCCCACAACGGCGAAGGGGACAGGTGCTGGGTGCGTTTGCCTTGAGGCAGCGCGCACGAGCGGAGTTTGCCTCTGCTGAATTCTGCGCGAGAGGTGCAGCCCACGGCATTGACTGGCTTCCCGTGCCCTGGTGTGCGCAGTGCCTGGCGCCACTGCTCAAGGGCTCACCATACACGGCGGACAGCAACGCGTTCCGGCGCGAGCAGCTCTACACGCCCAGCGTGGAGGAGGCGGTCCGCGAGTACCTCGACCTGCTCGTGGTGCGTTTGACTTAGAATCTGGCATTTGACAAGGCCCAGGCTGTGCGCGCTCTAGCAGCACAACAGTGTTCCAAGCACTGGTGCGCAGAGCTGCA
>VFQP010001243.1_pt1 | contig 35568 bp, 20 predicted proteins | sample 3512351 | NCBI WGS metagenome assembly VFQP01 (sample SAMN10412372, study PRJNA504923) | tailings metagenome | isolation source: Relicate 1 Philex TSF1 revegetated site | place: Philippines: Tuba, Benguet | collected 2017-08-29
GCTTCCGGTGGAACGAGTACGGATTCTGTCGGGCGCTTTTCCATTCCTCTGCCGGAGAAATATCCTTTTATCCTGGTGGTAAGTTCTGTTGGTTACCGGTCTAATGAGGTGACTATTAAAAACGCTGCCAGCGACGAATTGCTGATCGTTCTTCAGGCGTTGTATCAGCAGGATACGGTTATTATTACTTCCCGCCGCCGCCGGGAGGTATTGCAGGATGTTCCTATTCCTATCTCGGTGATCGGTGGCGGACAGATCGATGACGCAGGAGCGTTCAACGTTACACGCGTGAAGGAGGTTGTTCCTTCTGTGCAGATGTATACTTCCAATCCCCGCAACACGGGTGTGAATATCCGTGGTATCGGATCTCCGTTTGGTCTTACCAATGACGGACTGGATCCTGGTGTTGGTTTCTATATTGACGGTGTTTATATGGCACGCCCTGCCATTGCCACGCTGGATTTTATAGATGTGGAACAGATCGAAGTATTGCGCGGTCCGCAGGGAACGCTCTTCGGAAAAAACACAACAGCCGGCGCCTTTAATATTACGACACGGAAGCCCAGCTTCAAACCAGGAGGCACATTTGAAGTGAGTTATGGTAACTACGGTTTTGTGCAGGCGAAAGCGTCTATAACCGGTCCTTTGACGAAGCAGATCGCCGGTCGTTTTTCTTTCTCCGGAACGCAGCGCGACGGAACAGTTTACAATGAACGTACAGAACAATACATCAATGATATCAACAACCTTGGATTGAAAGGTCAGTTGCTGTATAAACCGTCGGACAATGTCGCGGTGACCTTATCAGGCGATTATTCCCGCCAGCGCCCTACCGGATACGCGCAGGTGCTTGCCGGTGTTGTGACAACTCAGCGTGCAGCATATCGCCAGTTCAATGCGATCATTGCCGATCTGAATTATACACCGCCGAGCTATAATGCATTTGACAGGGTGGTTGATCATGATACTCCATGGAGATCGGGAAATGATCTTGGTGGCGTTTCAGCTAATGCTGATATCAAAATAGGACCTGGTACGCTTACTTCGACAACGGCTTATCGCTTCTGGAATTGGGACCCTTCCAATGACAGGGATTTTACCGGCTTGCAGGCGTTGGCCAAATCACAGAATCCTGCAAAACATAAGAACTGGTCGCAAGAGTTCCGCTATGCAGGCGAGATCAGTTCCAAACTTAGCGGCGTTGTGGGCGTCTTTCTTCTTGGTCAGGAGGTAAAGATCACCGGTACAGAAGAGTCTGGTAACGCACAATGGCGTTTCTCTCAAAGTTCCACCAGCAATCTTTGGAAAACCCCGGGATTGTTTGAAGGATATGGTATCTATACCAATTCATCTATCAAATCACTCAGCGCAGCCGTGTTTGCGAACGTTGATTGGGAAGTAGCAAATGGATTGCACGTGCTGCCCGGTATCCGCTATAACTATGATGAAAAAGATGTTCTATACAATCGTGTAGCGGCAGGTGGTTTGCAGACAGATGACCCGCAACTGGTGGCGTTGAAGAATAGTGTTTACAGTAGCCAGGCTTATGATGCTTCTGCTCATGAAAATAATGTGACATATCAATTGACAGTGGCGTATCGCCCGAATAAAAGGATCAATGCTTTTGCTACCTATTCAACCAGCTTTAAACCGGTGGGTGTGAACGTGGCAGGATTGCCTACTGTCGGCGGCCAGCCTGCATTGGATCTCGCTGTGATCAAACCTGAGTATGATAAACATTATGAAGTGGGAGTGAAAACCACTCCTTTTGACAATTTTACCTTTAATGTTACTTTTCATAACTCCGATATCAAAGATTATCAGACAAACGTGCAAGCTGCTGAACTTGGCGTAAACCGGGGTTACATTGCCAACGCAGACAAAGTAAATGTAAAGGGTATTGAAGTGGACGCGAACCTTCGCGCAAATAACCATTTTTCTTTCTATGGAGCACTGGCGTATACTGATGGGAAATATGTGAAATTTACCAATGCACCTTTGCCACTGGAAGAAACAGGTGCTTCCGTTTCCTTTAAAGATGTTTCCGGTGGTGCTTTGCCCGGTATTTCCAAATGGGCAGGATCGCTTGGTGGTGAATTTAATACACCAGCCGTATTCCTTGGAAATCTTTCCAAATTCTTCATTGCGTTTGACGGTTTCTCCCGTTCTTCTTTTTCTTCCAGTGCATCTCCATCTGCTTATCTGAATGTAGCAGGATATGCATTGTTCAACGGACGCATTGGTTTTAAGGCGACCCAGGGATTGTCGGCCTATGTATGGGCCCGGAATATCTTCAACAAAGACTATCATGAGCAGTTGCTTGTAGCAGGCGGTAATGCCGGACATTATGCATCTGTGTTGGGCGATCCGAGAACATTTGGCGCCACTCTGAGATATTCATTCTGATGATCGTTGGCAGATTCATTGACTAATAAATTAACTTATTATGCAATTGAGATCAATCCCGTTTGTGCAACATATTTCTATCCGGCAATTCAGAAAGCAATTTATAAAGCCGGCCCAGCCGGTGATTATAAAAGGTTTTATTGAAGATTGTCCGGCTCTTCATAAATGGAACTATGACTATTTCAAAGAACAGGCCGGTGAGAAAGAGGTACGTGTTCACGGAGCTGAGAATGCTGATCCTGACAAGGTCACGAGTCTTCCTGTTGCAAAAACCTCCTTTGGCTCTTATCTGGATCATATAAGCGAAGGACCATCGGAGCAACGTCTTTTCTTGTTCAACCTGCTATTAGATAAGCCGGAACTCAGAAAAGAGATAAGGCCGCGTGTACTCGCAAAGAATTTTCTTTCGGGCTTTCCGCTTATGTTTTTTGGCGGGGAAGGCTCAAGTGTAAGGTTGCATTACGATATCGATAGGAGTCATGTATTTCTTTCTCAGTTCGAAGGAAGGAAGAAGGTTTGGCTGTTTGCTCCTGATCAGTCAGATTTATTATACAGGCTTCCATATAATTTCCATGGAATTGTGGATCTCCGGCATCCTGATCTTGAGCGATTCCCGGCTCTGCGGTATGTGAAGGGACATGAATGTATACTTGAACCGGGAGATACATTATTTATACCCGCAGGATACTGGCACTATATACAATACATGACGCAAGGCTATTCTGTTAGCTATCGCGCGTTGTCTGCTTCGTTTTCAGACAAAATAAAGGGCGTATGGAATCTGACCGTGATCAGAAAACTTGATACAGTTCTGCGAAAAGTTTTTGGAGAACGATGGTTCGATTATAAAAAAAGTATTGCGTTCTCCCGTGCAGAAAAGGCAATCGAGTCACTGTGGTCCGGCGATGAGGATGCTGTTCCCGCAAATCATCCGGCGAAGCAGCCAGCATGGTAGGTTAATCGTACAGCAGGTTCAGCTGTTTGTCAGATCAAACTTTCTTTTAGTATACATTAGCAGTTATTTTTTAAAAGAGGCAAACAGGCTGCTCATTTTAATGGGCAGCCTTTTGTTTGATCTGACCTTTTTTGACGTTTCTGCCCAACGCATAGTGAATATTGACATTCGTTAAGAAAAGTATAAAGGGAAACCCGGTCAAGCTCCGAACTACTTTCTTTCTGTTGTGTTGTAATAGGTTTTTCTAAGTGTATTAATAGTGGAGGCAGTGTTTCTACGCTGCTTTATTTTTTTATTTTAAATGAATTAGGGATAATGTACAATAGTATGAAAACAACCGCAACCAACAGTACAGCTGTAAGCCGCTTTTCCAACAGAGCAGAAAACTATGCAAGGTTCAGACCCGGCTATCCAGATGAGATTTTTCCTTTTCTGGAGAATCAGCTTTTACTAACAAATGATAAACATATAACTGATATAGGGTCTGGTACGGGACTATTTGCCGAGCCATTGCTTCAACGGGGATATAATGTAACAGGTATCGAACCCAATGATGACATGCGTAAAGTGGCGGAATCCGGGTTGAAGAAATACCCTGCTTTTAAAAGTATCAACGCAACAGCAGAAGAAACACATCTTCCTGACAACAGTACCGGATTGATCACCATCGCACAAACCTTTCACTGGCTTGATCCCGTGGCCACACGCCAGGAGTGCAAAAGGATCCTCGCGCCCGGAGGGCATGTTGTTCTCGCATGGAACCGCGAGAAAGGGGATTCCGAATTTGAACAGAGGTATAATGCGCTAAGGGAAAAGTATGAAATCGCAGAACGTACCTCTGTTCAGATTGATCCTGTCCTGATTGCAGATTTTTTCTCTCCCAACACCTCATCTTCCCGGATATTTCCCAATAAACAATTGCTGGATTTTGAAGCGTTGAAAGGGCAGCTATTGTCCAAGTCTTATATCCCGTTACCCGGTCATGATTCCTATGATGCCATGATCACCGATCTGATCCGTTTATTTGTCAACTACAATGAAAATGGATTGGTAGGGATCGAGTATGAAACGCTCCTGATCTGGGGACGGCTTTAATTCTCGTATGAATGATCCTATTATGCGGAGGATGAAAGCTGCTGTTTCCTCCGCCGCATTTTGGATCATGATGAAAGCGCCGTAACCGCACTTAAGTAAAAAAGTATGTCATTCTCCTGTCATTCCTGACCTGATTCCAGTCGTTTTCAGATGTAGTTGACCTGACCCGGAACGGGTATTTGTAGATTTAATTCGACAAAAGATTACCCGAAACAGTCTACACATAATCTTACACCCCGGTAATACATTTGGAAAAATCATTACCGATGATCCGCCAACCATTTACAACATCAATACCTTCATTCAATTTTGCTGAACTCACTGCAAAATTCGATATGCCGCATTCGGCATGTGTGATTTCTGATGATCCTCTCGATATAGAATATCTGCAGGAAACAATCAGCGGTTATTTTTCATCACAGGCATTTGCTGCAGAGTATCACTCCGATTTTTCTGGCTTGACGTCGCCGTTACAGTCCGCCAACTGCAAAGTTGTGATAGCCCGTATTACGATGGAAGGCTTCTTCGATTTTCTGAAAGAAGCAGGCAGCACTGATATCACCGTTATTGCCTTGGTGAACCCGATTCCTGAAGAAGTGGTGACAGCCCGTTTATTGGGATTGGAATATTTAATAAAATCTGATCTGTCGCCTGGTGGAAATATTCATGAGTTGCTCTGTCAGGAAAAAGCGGTTTTTTAGTCTGCCGGTTTTGTTCCTATAGCTGCAGCATTTGTTCAAAAGAAAATTGATACGATTCGGTAAAACATCGGAACTTTGCTTGCAAAACAGAAATGATGAGCGAATACAAGAAAGCATATATCGCCGGTGGTTGTTTTTGGGGGATGGAAGAGCTGTTCCGTACCCAGCCCGGCATAGTAGACACAGAAGTGGGTTATATTGGAGGTCAGAATGATCACCCGACTTACCGGAATCATCCCGGTCATGCAGAAGGTATCGAACTTGTGTATGATCCGGCCGTTACAAATTTTACCAGGATACTCGATTTCTTTTTCCGGGTACATGATCCAACAACGGTAGATCGTCAGGGAAATGATATTGGCTCCAGTTATCGGTCAGCTATTTTTATCCAGAATGAAGAAGAAAAGAACGATGCGGAGAAGATGATCAAACTCGTCAATGAATCAGGCCGCTGGCCGGGCAAGATCGTTACAACGCTCGAGCCGTATTCAACGTTCTGGCCCGCCGAGGAAGAACACCAGGATTATCTTGTAAAACGTCCGAATGGCTATACCTGCCATTTTGAAAGATTCGGGACGTTTTTGTAGGGGTATGACTAAAATATAAAGAGAGGCGATAAGTCAGGGTGATCCTGACTTATCGCCTCTTCTTATTTATCGTAGATGGGCTTAATTAGTTTTACCATCCTGTTCTTTTAACAGGAGTTCAAAGCTTTCCAGTGTATGTGATGCTTTATCCAGCTTGCTGATCAGGCGGCCCTGTTTATCAATGATAAATTTTTGCGGATATCCATCAACGTTCAGCTGACCAGCGAAAGATTCTTTTGATTTGTCATACACGACAGGAAATCCGATCTTGTGGGATCTGCTTTTGTCCGTTACATAAGCTTCATCATTATGTCCGTTGGTTGCATCCGTGTTTATACTGATCAATATGATATCATCTCTTTTAGAAACTTTCGCATGGAATTCATTGAGCTCCGGGATCTCTTTGATGCAAGGGCCGCAGGCTGTGTACCAGAAATCAAACAGGATATATTTTGCTTTTGCGATTTTATCGGCAGGTATTTCATTTACCAGGAAATTCCACTTTGCCGGAAGAGAGATCGTTGATGAACTGACAAAGAATGCAGAGGTTGGCAGTTTCTTTAGAATGGCTGTATAACGATCCTGACCTTTGTTTGCCTCTACTTGTAAATACAATTTTCGCAGCGTGTCTCGCTCAAGAAATTCCGCAGATACATGCAATGCCAGTGTATCAAGCAAAGCGAATGATTCCTGTGTTTGGTTGCTCTTTGCAAAAGAGGTGAGCAATTGCCTGCCAAGATGCATTGCTTTTCTTCCAGGGAAGCGATCTGCATTTAAACCCTCAGACAGTTTTGCCAATGCTTCCTTATCGTTGCCGGAATAAAATGCCGCTGACGCATTTAACGGATAAAGCGTGCCTTGCATCATACGTAAATGACGGTTGGCTCCTGTGCGGACGAGTGAGTCACCCGAGTTTGCCAGTTCAGTAAAAATTTTTGTAAAATCCTTATGTAGCTCCCAGGTTGCGAGAACCGCGGTTTTGTCAGCATAAATGCCGGAGCCAATTGAAAGCGTATTTCCTAACGTTCCGCCATGAATCAGGTTTATAGATTCTGCGTTTTTTAAACGCGTAATTGCTGCGAGATCATTGCGCATAGCAGGGATCATATATCCTTTTACGAGATGGGAACCGATGCGGTCGGCAATGTTCAGGTCTCGGCTTGCACTTGCAATCGCCCAGAAATATATATAGGCATCCAGTTGTTTAAATTCCTGCTCCGTTAATGTGGTTGGATATTTTTTCATACTGTCCATTGCGACAGCATTCCAACTATTTTGTATCTGCTCGAAGAATTTATCTGCATCGGCCATGTTCTCTATTTTTACAGGCGCTTTGTCGATCTGTGGTTTAAGAACGGCAGTGTATAAATGCATGGTCTGCATCGCCGATCGGGAAGAAGATCTTGTTTGTCCCGATACAACAAATGCAGGTAAAGTGAGCGACAATAAAAGAAGGAGCTTCATCAGTGTGGTTTTGGCTAAAGTACGAAAGTTTACGTTGATTGCGGCTATCAATTATCGTTTTAACAAATTAGGTTATGATAAGATAATGGCGGCGACACTGTTTTCAGTCCTCACGGGATCATCTTTGGCTTCATGCTTGCATATTTTCAGGCTAAAACAAGGTGTTCCCCCGGAAATGTTCTGCTTGTATAATTAATGGATATTAATGTACGAAACAGTCATTATAAGAAAGAGAGTTGTATTGAATAAACGCCTCTATGTAATTTAGGCCCGGAGCCAATCCACAAAACCACGGTATATGAAAGGAAAAATTGCCTCACTTAGTTCGCTTCAACAGGAAGGGAAAGATATTGCACGCCTGCCATTTTCTATTAGAATATTATTAGAGAATGTGATCCGCAATCACGACGGGTTCGGCATTACAGATGAACACCTGGATACGCTGGTGAATTGGTTGCCCGAGGGAACGGACAAAGAAATTCCCTTCAAGCCCGCGCGGGTTTTAATGCAGGATTTCACCGGGGTGCCGGCTGTCGTTGATCTCGCTTCCATCAGAGCGGAGGTGGTCAGGCGTGGTAAAGACGGCAGTCGTATAAATCCTGCCATACCGGTAGATCTCGTGATAGATCATTCTGTGCAGGTGGATTTCTTTGGGACTGACTATGCCTATACAAAAAATGTGGTGTATGAATATGAACGTAACAAGGAACGTTATCAGTTACTCAAATGGGCGCAGCAGGCGTTTGATAATTTTACGGTAGTGCCTCCGGGGATGGGTATTTGTCATCAGGTAAACCTTGAATATCTCGCGCAGACTGTTATTGAAAGAGATGGATGGATCTTTCCCGACTCACTTGTTGGAACGGATTCCCATACGCCAATGGTGAATGGTATCGGTGTAATGGCCTGGGGCGTCGGGGGAATCGAAGCGGAAGCTGCGTTGCTTGGTCAACCGGTTTATTTTACCTGTCCGCAGGTGATTGGTCTGGAGTTAACAGGCAAGCTGCGTGAAGGCATCACAGCAACCGACCTTGTACTGGCTATCACGGAGCAGTTGCGCAGGTATGGTGTGGTTGGGAAATTCGTGGAGGTGTTTGGTGATGCATTGGATTATCTGTCGGTTCCGGATCGTGCAACGATCTCAAACATGTCACCGGAGTTTGGTTGTACGGTTACTTATTTTCCAATTGATGAACAAACGCTGGAATACATGCGTCGCACCAACCGCCCGGATAAATTGGTGAAGATGGTAGAAGAATATTGCAAGGAAAATCTTTTATGGAGAACGGGTAGTGAACAGATCACTTATTCGGACGTATTACGTATTGATTGCAGTGCGATCCAGCCTGCTGTTGCTGGGCCCAAACGCCCGCAGGACCGCATTCTTGTAAAAGATGTGCATGAACATTTCAGCGATCTGCTTGCACGTGAATTTCAGCGGATGTACACCCCGGAAGGAAAGCGCCGTGACAGTGCATGGCTTTCGGAAGGAGGTTCAGGTACGACATTCACCTACGAAGTGCAAAAACATCATGATGCGGTGGCGGTGGAGCTGGACAGTCTTCAATCTGTGCATATTAAATTGCCCAACCAGGAATATGTGCTAAGTGATGGTTCTATCACGATTGCTGCGATCACCAGTTGCACGAATACATCCAACCCAAGTGTAATGCTGGGAGCGGGACTTGTTGCGCAGAAAGCAGTTGCCCGTGGCCTGAACACAAAACCCTGGGTAAAAACCAGCCTGGCGCCAGGTTCTAAAGTCGTTACAAGTTATCTGGAAAGATCCGGCCTGATGAAAAGTCTGGAGGCTTTGCGTTTCCATACCGTCGGATATGGTTGTACCAGTTGTATCGGCAACAGTGGGCCATTGCCGCCACCGATCGCTGAAGCTGTGGAGAAAGGAAAACTTGTTGTTGCGTCTGTGTTGTCTGGCAACAGAAATTTTGAAGCACGCGTGCATCCACAGGTGAAGATGAACTTTCTTGCGTCACCGATGCTGGTGGTTGCCTATGCCATTGCCGGGCGCATTGATATCAATCTTTTTGCGGATCCACTGGGTTATGACCCCAATGGGGAAGAGGTTTATCTGCGTGATATCTGGCCAAGCCAGCAGGAGATCAACGACACGATGAATAATGCATTAAGCACTGCAGATTTTGAAAGCGCTTACGGCGTGATCTTCGATGGAGATGAGCAATGGCAGAATCTGCAGTCTTCATCCGGGCAGAGTTATCAATGGAATAATGGCAGTACCTATATAAAAGAAGCTTCGTTCTTTAAAGATCTTCCGGATGAAGCACCTCCGGTAACAGATATAGTTAATGCAAGAGTATTGCTGATGCTGGGTGATTCCGTTACCACAGATCATATTTCTCCAGCAGGTTCTTTCAAATCAGATTCTGCAGCGGGCCGCTACCTGCTTGATCGCGGTATTGATCCAAAGATGTTCAATTCTTATGGTTCCAGAAGGGGAAATGAAGAAGTGATGGTCCGGGGAACATTTGCAAACGTGCGTATCAAAAATAAGATCTCCTCTAAAGAAGGAGGCTTTACAACACATATTCCCAGTGGTTCGCAGATGCCGGTTTTTGATGCGGCCATGCGGTATGCAGAAGAAAAAACGCCATTGATCATTCTGGCTGGTAAAGAATATGGCAGCGGATCCTCCCGCGACTGGGCAGCTAAGGGAACCAACCTGCTTGGGGTAAAAGGCATCATTGCTGAAAGTTATGAGCGTATTCATCGCAGCAATCTTGTTGGCATGGGGATCATTCCGCTGGAATATATGCCGGGTGAAAATGCAGATAGTCTTGGGTTAACAGGTTATGAAACCTATACGATCAATGGGATCGCGGAATCGCCATTGCCGAATAAAATATTAAATGTTGTGGCAAAAGGAGAGGGCGGGAATGAAACTTCATTTCAAGTACGTTCACGGCTTGATTCGGCGATTGAGATTGCGTATTATCAGAATGGAGGGATTTTGCAGTTTGTGTTGAGAGAGTTTTTGAAGAAGTAATTGTCGTAGTCTTCGGGCAGCGAGAGTTTGTGACTATACAACGAAACGGGGGCGTAGTCACAGGTATATCCACAACCGTAGTCACAGGTGTATGAATGGACATAAATATCGGTCATTGTGTGTAATATCTGGCCAGGTGGCTTAGTATAGGTTATTAGACCAGTTGGTATGGAGATAGCGTGGAGAATACATAAAGAAGGGTCTCGGGGATGTCTGGTTCTTGTCTGTGTAATCTCTGACTAAAGTCTGATTTAGGTCCCAAAATATCCCAGAAAGTCCCAATATGTCCCAGAAAGTCCCAGAAAGTCAAAGTAGGATTACCGGCCAGAATCGAGTAAATCGTTTATTGGGATATCAAAATTTGTAAATTGATTTACTGAGTTGTAAAATACGAAAAATTAATTCTATAGGAAAATCGATTTTTACGGAGACGAACTTGCAAAGTGGGTGCCGGGCACATAGAGTCAGTGAATAACTTTAAAGTGTAAAGGGCTTTGGCGCTGGTTCTGCTTTGGATGCGTCGATCTTGCAATTTTTGAGAAGATCCAATAAATAAACCTTGTTTTCTTTAGTGTCGGAACATACTTCGAATGTTAGCTGGTAGTTTTCGAAAAGCCGGGTGAAAGTGTTAAAAGTAATAATAGGCGTTTCGTTTATGGATACGTTGATCATGTATGCGTTGAATACTCTTCCATCAATAAGTTCTTCCGAATAGCTGCTGTCACAGACAGTGCCGGGGACTCTTTCCTGAATAGACTTGATGACAGCTTCTGCATTAAAACGTATATCCTTTTCAAAATAGCCGCTGACTGCCGGATCAAAGTAACGATAGGACCCCTCAATACCGTTGCCGGTGCTGTCTTCAAAAGAAAAGAGGTATTGCGAACGGGAGAGTAATTCCTGCTTTAGTGCCTTTCCCATGGCTTTTAGTTCCTCTGCCTGATCTTTCTCCCATTGTTCTTTTGGTATTGTTTTGTATCGTTCAGGGATGTTGATCGATATATCAAATGGAATGAATTGCATTGTTTCTTTTCCTTTTTTGTTACCGCAGGCAAAAAGAAAAAGAGTTGTTGCAAGAAGGAATAGCAGGTTCTTCATAATGCTGAACTAGATTGGGTTCACAGTTTTTATGCAGATTGTAGTTATATGTTGAGTTGCTGCGAGGGAATCAACGGCGCGTATTTCTTTTTTTGAGAAATTATTTATTGCTCGGCAATGGAAAAGTGAAATTTCCGCTGTTGATTTCCCTTTTTGATTTGGCGAGTCTTCGCTATTTTTTATCGATTGATGAAATGATCATTTTCATGAACTCGCCGATCTTGCTGTCATCCATCCATCTTGCGACTACAACCAGGTCATGTTCGTTGTCGACAATAATATAGTTTCCTCCAAAGCCGACTGCATAGTATATTTCAGGGGACACATCTTTCCATTTCTGTGTTGTATTCATCCACCACATATAGCCGTACTCTCTGTTTGGCGTTGATGGTTTATGCGCTTCGCTGATCCATTTTTCAGAAAGTAATTGTTTGCCTTTCCATTTTCCTTTTCTGAGAAACAGCAAACCAAATCTTGCATGATCGAGTGTGTTGATGAAAATTCCGCCGCCGTGATGGCCACCACCGCTGACGCTTTGCATCATGATGCCATCGATGTTTACAAATGAATTTTCATAGCCATACCATCTCCATGTCGAAGAAGCGCCGATTGGATCCATTAGCCTTTCCTTTAGGATCATGGGGAGTGGTTTGCGGTAGACCTGCAACAGGGAATAGGCGAGGAGGTTCACGCGAACGTCGTTATATTCAAAGTTGGTTCCGGGTTCCAGCAGCTTTCTGTTTTTCCAGTCGTCGATGCCGCCCTCTCTTGGAGGGCGATCTGCCCAGTCATGCAAACCGAATAAGGAGCCGCTCCAGTCAGATGACTGGTTAAGCAGATGTTCCCAGGTGATCTTTGAATTATGTTCGCCGGCATAACTTTCATCCCATACATAATCAGACACACGATCATGCACTGACCTGATCAGGCCGTCGTCAACAGCAAGACCTGCAACCGTGGAGAGGTAGCTTTTGGTAGCGCTAAAGGTCATGTCTACGCGTTTTACATCACCCCATTGTGCAACGATGTATCCGTTTTTGATGACGAGACCGGCAGGGCCGCCACGTTCTTTCATCGGGCCAACGATGGCGTAGCCAGGTTCACGTGAATATGACTTTAAGTTAGCTATGCGGAGGTCACGTTCTACTTTGTTTTCACTTCTTAAAGCGAAGGCTATCGCGCTGTCGATCTTAGACTGCTCCATTCCTGACTCTTTTGCTGATTTTGTTTTCCACAAGGAATCAGGATAATACGGCGATTGTGCAATGGCTACTGCGGAAAGAAGAAGCAGGAGTGCGGGAGAAAGAAGGCGAATAATTTTCGTCATAAACATTATTTATTGCTGTTCTTCGGGACTTTATTCTTAATGTCTGAATAATTAAACGATAATCTAAGTTATTCATTCAAAAGCTTTGTGGGCTTATTTACCTGGTTTCTTTGTTCATATTGCCCTGTCACAGATTATTGCCCGGAAATCTCATTTCATTTCGCGCGGTTTTTTCAGCATCCATGCGTGAAAGGTGACTTCAGGGGAGCGACGAAGATTTCGCGTATCATCCCGGTTAACGCACTTTCATCAGGTCTGAATATTGCTCGAGCTGCTTCTAGCTTAGTTGATTTCAAAAAAACTTCCCAAACTTCTTTAAATATTTTAAAAAGTTTCCTAATATTGGATTAATAATTGCGAAGATTGCCAAACTTAACTGCGTCAAATGGGGAAAAAGAACCACTATAGAGGTCTTCTTTTAAAGGAATTTTACTTTTCAGGAAAACTATCCTGCGCCGATCTTAGCGAACGGATCGGTAAAAGCGTTCCGATGACCATGAATATCCTGACCGAGCTCATCAATGAAGGATGTGTAGTCGAGTCAGGGTACGCCCCGTCTTCCGGTGGCCGCAGACCCGTTACCTATACCATCAAACCTGACACGATCTATATTCTATCCGTTGCCATGGATCAGCTGGTTAGCCGTATTTCATTAATGGATATCGAGAATAACCACGTCATCCCGGTTGAACGGTTTGAACTCCCGCTTAATAATAACCCAGAAGCGATCTCCGTACTGGCAAAGCGTATAAAAGAAGTTATTAAGAAGTCTGGCATCGATCAGAAAAAGATCGTTGGTGCCGGTATCGGAATGCCCGGTTTTATTGATTTTAAAAAAGGGATCAATTACTCATTTCTCGAAATACAGGAAAAAACCATTACCGGCTATCTGTCAGAGCAATTGAAAATGCCGGTGTATATCGATAATGATTCGAGTCTTATCGCCCTTGCCGAATTGTATTTCGGTTCAGCGAAACATTGCAAAAATGCAATGGTCATCAATGAAGGCTGGGGTATTGGTCTCGGAATGATATTGAATGGAGAATTGTTTCGCGGTCACAACGGCTTTGCGGGAGAGTTTAGCCATATCCCTTTATTCGACAATAACAAATTGTGTAGCTGCGGTAAAAGCGGTTGTCTTGAAACCGAAGCGTCGCTGATCGCTGTAATCGAAAAAGCTGCGAAAGGGATTCAGCAGGGGCGCAGTTCTGCACTAGGATCAGGTTTTCCGGGCGGCCATCCCGAACAGGATTGGGAAGAAGTAGTAAAAGCTGCTTCGAAAGGAGACCGCTTTGTGATGGAACTTTTATCCAATACCGGCTATGATATCGGTCGCGCGATCGCCATTCTTATTCACTTGATGAACCCCGAAGTGGTTGTCTTAAGCGGTCGTGGTGCACTCGCCGGAAAAGTATGGCAGGCCCCCATACAACAGGCATTGAATGAACACAGTATTCCACGTCTTGCCGCGAATACTACACTGGCAATTTCCACGCTTGGCTATCAGGCTGAATTGATCGGATCGGCTGCATTGGTTATGGAACATCTTGGTAAACCAAATGATGCTCCGAGGACTAAGAGCGCAAAAGAGAAAAAAGAAGTTCAGTAGAAAAGCTGAACCCTTCTTTTTCCTCCTCTATCTCTTGTTTAACTCTTACTATATACTTCAACTCAAAACAACTGCAAATGAAAACAAGACGATTGTTACTCGTGTTTGTTGCGATGCTCTGTTGCCATATACTGCTTATGGCGCAAACAGTCACCAGGGTAATCAACGGTGTTGTTAATAACACCGCTGGAAAACCAATACCCGGCGCAACAGTAAATGTCAAGGGAACGACACAAAGTGTAATTACTGATGAATCCGGTAAATTCTCCGTTACGCTTAAACAGGCAAATCCTGTCCTGGTCGTTACCGCTGTCGGCTTCGGCTCAAAAGAAATTCCTGTTACTGATCAATCAAGTATTGATGTTGCGCTGGAGACAAGTGCAGTCGATCTTTCTGAAGTGGTGGTAACGGGTTTAGGTATCAAAAGGGAAGCAAGATCCATTGGTTATTCTGCGCAGAAGGTTTCTGCTACAGAGATCACCAAAGCTGCCGCTCCTGATCTTGGTTCCGGCCTGATGGGTAAATCAGCCGGTTTGAATATTTCTTCTCCAAACGGTATTCAGGGTAGTTCCCAGCGGATCGTGATCCGTGGTAACAACGCTATTCTCGGAAGCAATCAGCCACTGATCGTGGTAGATGGGATCCAGGTAGAGAATAATCCTGTTGGCGGTACTACCGGTACTGCGGGTACCAACATTGAAAACCCGAAAGACTGGGGTTCTTTTCTGAACTTTATTAACCCTGATGATGTGCAGGATATCACAGTACTCAAAGGAGCTACGGCCGCTGCGCTTTATGGTGCCCGCGGCGGTAATGGGGTATTGCTGATCACAACGAAAAAAGGTGTGAAGAAACCCGGTATCGGTGTTGACTATAACATGTCATCCTTATTCAGTAAAGCTGCCCGCTTCCAGGAAGTACAGAATTCTTATGGATACGGTGGTGCAAACGCAATGTGGTCTGCTACTCCGCAATTTCCTACTGTAGGCGGTCAGCTGCGTTATCCTGGTAACTATCCCTGGGATGGTCAGCCTGTTGGCGACGCTTATCAGGCTGCAGGTTCAATTCCGGGAGGTTATTCTACCTGGGATCTGTTCAGCTGGTATGGACCTGCATCTTCATGGGGACATAAGCTTGACGGAACAGAGATCGTTTGGTGGGATGGCGTGAAAAGAAAATGGGATCCACAACCTGATAACAGGAAAGCGTTCTTCAGAACCGGTAATACTACCACACATAATCTCTCTTTCAGCGGTGGTGGTGAATTCGGTACAGTACGTGTAGGTCTGACAAGACAGGATAATACTGCTGTATTGCCGAATAGCAACTATAATCAGAATGCGATCAATGTTGGGACCAATCTCAATATTTCTGAGAAGTTAAAAGCGGAAGTAACTTTCAGCTATACCAACTATAACAGAAAAAATACACCCGATATTGGTTCAGAGAACTCCTGGGCGAAATTCATGATCCATGGCATGTCGAGAGACTACAAGCCGCTGGAGTTTGGCATGTATAAGAACGCTGATGGTAGCAAGAATATCTTTGATCAAACGACTCCTTTCCGTTTTTATCCCTACAACAATAACTCATTCAAGGACCTTTTCTGGAACCTGAATGAACATAACCAACAGCTCAGCCGCGATCAGTTGCTCGGTGCAGTAAGACTTTCTGCTGATCTGTTGCCATGGTTGAATATCTCAGGTCGTGCGTCTATGAATTATTCAAACGCTTCCGTTGAAAGTAAATATACTCCGATTGATGCAGGTGGTGTTCGTGGTCAGTATGGTATGGAATCGATCAAAGACCGAAATGCAAACTTCGAATTATTCACCACGTTGCATAAGGATAATATCCTCCCGGATCTCAATGCAAGCCTGATGATCGGTAACAGTGCTTTGCGTTCAAGACAATATGGTATTAATGCATGGAATAACGGTGAAACGACTCCGTTTTCTATCCCTAATAAATATTATCTCGCTAACACAACAGGTAATCTTCCTGCGGCTACCGAGAAATGGTGGGATTATAACCTGAACAGCTTGTTCGGAGTCCTTGATCTCTCTTATAAAAATTACCTGTTCCTGCAGGTTACAGGAAGAAATGACTGGTCTTCCACACTTCCGATTCAGAATGCCTCTTACTTCTTCCCATCCGCAAGTCTGAGCTTTGTATTTACGGAAGGCATCAAGAGTTTGCAGAATATCGACTGGCTGACATATGGTAAACTGAAAGTATCCGCCGCGAAAAGTGCAAACGGTACCGATCCTTACAGATCAGTATACACGTATAATTCAGAAGTGATCAGCAACTATATCAACGGAACAGCGCCAACATCATTTGGCGGCGTACCGGTAAGAAGAACGGAGAAAATTTTGCCTCCGGCAAATCTGCTGATCCCGCAGGATAACAAGTCTTACGAAGTAGGCATGGAATTAGGCTTCCTGAATAATCGCCTTAATATGGAAGTGACATACTATCAGACCAAGGCAACTGATCAGATCCTGAGTGGCTCACTGGCCCTTTCTTCAGGCGCGCAATCCGTTACATTTAATACAGGTGCTTTGTCTAATAAAGGTGTCGAGTTCATCGTAAGAGGTACTCCCGTCCAGACAACAAAACTTCGCTGGGATATAACGCTGAATGCGGCACATAATAAAAATAAAGTACTGAAGCTGACAGAGGGTATCGATCGTTTTCCTCTTCAGGATCTGTGGGGTAGCAATGGTGTGCAGATGTTTGTTCGTGAAGGAGAAAATTATGGAACCATCTATGGATATGATTACACATACCAGAATGGACAACGCGTGGTAGAAAGAATTTTTGATAAAACTGATCCTACAAAAGTGGTGGGTACGCGTTACGTAACTACAACAGATCCTGTTGCGATCGGTAATGCTACTCCAAAACTGACTGGTGGGTTAGGCAACTCACTTCGTATCGGAAACTTCAGTGTTTATGCCCTCGCTGATTTCAAACTTGGTGGCGATATCTATTCTGCGGATTATGCGGCAGCGGTAGGTATGGGGTTGTCTCCATCAACACTTACGGAAAGAAACGGCGGTGGTCTGGATTATACATATCCTGATGGAACAAAAGCAAACCATGGTGTGATCCTGGATGGAGTGTTTGCTGATGGAACCAAAAACACAGATGTGGTTCATTACATGTACAAATATGCAGGTGCTTACCAGGGCTGGTCAAACGTGAAAATGCCGAGAAGCAATGCGGTATTTGAAAACTCATGGGTGAAACTGAGGGAAGTAAACATCACTTACTCTGTGCCAACAACGTTTATCAAAAAAATGAAGTTTGTACAGGGTCTGGATCTTTCTGTGATCGGACGTAACCTGTTCTACATTTATTCTTCATTACCGGATAAACTCAATCCTGAGGCGATCAACGGCATCGGTAATGCACAGGGCATCCAATGGGCTCAGTTCCCGATGATCAGAGATATGGGTGTAGCACTTAAAGTAAGATTTTAATCTTTAAATGGACTAACAATGAAAAGTATAAAAAATAAAATATACGCCGCTCTTTTTGTAACAGCTATAGTAGGTGGCGGTTGCAAAAAAGGTTTCGAAGATCTTAATACGCCTCCGGATAAAGCTTCAACGGCAACAACGCCGGAGCTTTTTAACGCGATCGTGAGTTCTCTCCCTCTTACAGCAGGCGAACAATCTGTATTAAATTCATGGATCTATCCAATTACACAACAGGCGATCGTTGTGTCTGGAGCTTATCCATATGATAATGCGAAAAGCGCTGTATGGGAGAACTATTATCTTACTATGGGTAACTTTCGGGTGATGGAAGACCGCATCAATAAAGATCCGAATAAGGATACCTATAATAACATCATGGCGATGGCAAAAACCATCATGGCATATCAGACATTGAAGACCACCAACTACTACGGAAGTATGCCGTATGTGAATGCAGGATTTGCGCCTTTGTCCGACGTTACGCGTTACAAAGCAACTTATGACAAACAGGAGGATATCTACAAAGCTGTACTGACTGATCTGAAATGGGCTGTAGATAATCTGTCTACCAATCCAAACCAGGTTTCTCTCGGCGCTTATGAAACCTTGTTAAAGAACAATATTCCTCTTTGGGTGAAGTTTGCCAACAGCCTTCGTTTACAGGCTGCTGTAACAATGTATGATAAAAATGCAGCGGTTGCAGGGCCCCATATTGCAGAAGCTCTCACAAAGCCATTGCTGGTTGATGGTGAAGATATTGGTCTCTGGCCAACACAGATCCCTAACCTGAAGTTTGAGTGGAGGCAATGGTCGTTCTCTGCAAACTGTTATCTGCGTATGGGCACTACGATGTGGAACCTGATGTCGTCTAATAACAACACTGATGGAAGCGGTATTTTCGATCCGCGTTGTAAGATCTACTTTGAAACAAACGTGTCAAATCAATGGGTTGCTTATCCGCAGAATCCTACAACTGGCACTCCTTCTGAAGGTGGCGCGCCTTACAACCTGGAGAAACGTACGGCATCCTGGAGCGATAAAGGAACCGGTAATAATGCTTCCAATTTCAATTTCTATTTTGAAAAAGATATGACCAATATTCCTGAGTTGATGCTGACGGCGTCACAGGTATATCTGCTGAAGGCGGAAGTTTACAATCGTGGTTTAGGTGTTGCTGCCAATGCTGCTACTGCCAAACAGGAATATGAAGCTGGTATCAGGTCATCTGTGAATATGTGGACCAAAGTGGCTTTCACTACACCTGATTGGGTTGTGGGCAAACCTGCAGCGGCAACCGCAACTGCAACAGAGATCAATAACCTGCTTGCCAACCCGGTTGTCAGCTACAGTGCGACGGCAGCGACTGCACTGAACCAGATCTATGCACAGTATTGGATCAGCTCATTCAGACAGCCCTGGGATGCCTGGACGCTGATGAGGAGAACAGGTGGCAAAACGCCGATGTCAACGACCAATACACAGTATTATGCTGCCAACTTTGGCACATACAACAGGTTCGTTTATCCTGATAATGAGTTTAGCTACAATTTTGAAAACTGGAGAGCAGAAACAGGCTCAACTGATCTTCCCTCAAAAAAGATCTGGTTGCAGCCATAGCGCCCGGGAGTTTGTAAGTTTAATAGTTTAAAAGTTCCATAAGTTTCAAAGGTTCCATATGTTTCATAAGTTTGACACGGATCGTGCAAGCATGAAACATATGGAACCTTTGAAACTTATGAAATCTTTGAACTCCCGGTATCATCAAAAAAAAATAGATCAATGACAATTACAAAAATCCTTGCGGCGGCTTCGTTTTTTTTGCTTCAGGCGGATGGTTTGTCAGCGCAGCAAAACGTTCATCCTTCATCGGTGAAGTATGAATATCCTTCGGAGCCGGAGGTTAAAGAAAAGCTGGAGAAGTGGCGCGATCAGAAGTTTGGGATCATTTTGCATTGGGGATTGTATGCTGTTCCCGGTATCATTGAGTCCTGGAGTATCTGCAACGAGAACTGGATCGAACGGGATAGCACGATCGCTTATGAAGATTATAAGAAATGGTATTGGGGACAAGCGGAAAAATTCAATCCTGTAAATTTTGATCCCGATAAATGGGCAGATCTTGCGAAAAAAGCCGGTATGAAATACCTCGTGTTCACAACAAAACATCACGATGGCTATAACATGTTTGATACAAAAGAAAGTGATTTCAAGATCTCAAACGGCCCGTTTCGGAATAATCCTAAAGCGGATGTGTTGAAATATGTATTTGAAGCATTCCGCAGACAAGACTTCATGATCGGCGCTTATTTTTCCAAACCCGACTGGCATTCGGAGAATTACTGGTGGCCGAAATACGCTACAGCAGACAGAAACAATAACTATGATATCCGTAAGTATCCATGGCGTTGGAATAAATACAAGCAGTTTACATTCAACCAGATCAGTGAATTGATGCATAACTATGGAACGGTGGATATTCTCTGGCTGGATGGTGGCTGGGTTCGCCCGCGCGAAACGGTAAATGAAGAGGTGTTGTCCTGGGGAGCACCGATCCCGGAATGGAGCCAGGACATTGATATGCCGAAGATCGCTACAATGGCAAGACAGGCGCAGCCGGGTTTGCTGATGGTTGACAGAACCGTGCATGGTCCGTATGAAAACTATCAGACTCCCGAACAACGCGTACCTGAAGCGCAGCTCAGTTATCCCTGGGAGAGTTGTATGACTTTAGGAGGCGCTTGGGGGTATGTTCCGGGTGATCAGTTCAAGTCCGCTGCAAAAGTGATCCACACGCTGGTAGAAGTAGTGGCTAAGGGAGGAAGCCTTTTACTCGGCGTTGGCCCAAAACCTGACGGCACTTTCCCGGAGGAAGCTGGAGAGAGATTGCTGCAGATCGGCGCATGGATGGATAAAAACGGCGCAGCTTTATATAATACACGCATTACCCAGCATTATCATGACGGTAATACATGGTTTACGCAGGATAAAAACGGCACAATCAAATATGCGATTGCCTGTGTGCCGGAAGGGGAAAATTTTCCGAAAGAGATTTCCTGGAAAAATAATATTCCGAAAAAAGGAACAAAGATGAAACTTCTTCAAACAGGTGAAACAGTGAAGTGGAGAATCGAAGGCGATGAAGTGAAGGTACATCTTCCAGCATCTGTTTTAAAGTCGCAGCTCCCTGCGCTTGCGTTTTCTTTCGCTTCACCAACGCAATAGGAACCCCAATATTATAAACGCCTTCATCCTGTTTTTGGCCTTACCAGTTTGTTTTACCGGTATAGTCAAAAACAGGATGAGGGAAATGTTATTAAGTTAATCAGACAGAAACTATTCTATTGCTGAAGGATACTATTTTCCTCCATCTTCCCAGCGCGGGGAGATGGTGAAAGAAGTGAGGCCCTTTAATAGTGGAGGATCTGGCGACCTGAATCCCGCTAATCCTAACTAAACGCCATTGGATTGCATGTTTGAAAAAAACAATTGATTGCCGCATGACGCTACGCGTAATCGGATATACCTACTCCGGTATTTCTCTGACGCCGTATTATTTCAGTCTGAAGATTGTCTATCGCCATCTTTGATGCCGTACATTCACGTTGATCTCCGCCATTATTCAAAAGCCTGAAGTAATCAGCAATCTTTTCCGCGAGCAGATCTTTCAGTTTATCAACGTTTGAGTGTTTGCTATTTTCCATGAACCAGGGTACTTTAAAATTAAGGCGGCAAAACTATGGACGGCGCTATGGAGAGAGATTAAGCTAAAATTAGAATTCAATTAAATCACGTTGGTAGGATAATGTGTAACAAATTGTTATTCACTATGTTTTTCGGTGACCCGGTTTTTACCGGAGTATACCTGGCTTCCGTTCTAATAAAATTCCGAACAAAGTATTCGTTCAAGTAAGCACTGGTCGGTTTTACTGCATGGCAGAATTCGTATCACCTATCATCAAAGCACATGTCTATCCAGGAGATCAGTAAATCAGTTCATAAACTTTACGTACTAACCGAAGAATAAAAAAAATAAAAGAAAGGCTATTCTTTCCTTTCCATTTGCACCAATTATTCCTCATTTCAGCAGGCAGTGTGTGGCAAACCTGCCTGTTTCGTTCAAAATTCAATCAGTATTCGGCTGGTATGATATTGGATTTGTAAACGCAAACCCCTGCATTATGAATCCGTCCATTAAGCCATTAACTGATCGTTCACAAACCCCGACAAACTCTCTATTTCTTACATCATTTTCCAACAGGCTGATCAAGAAAATTTACCGGTTGCTCCAGATCAGTGAGCGGGAAAATAATACATGTTTCATTGAAGCTAATATTCCATTTGCGGATGGAATGAAAGCTGATCCGGCTTCTTTATCCACCCGAACATTGTTGTCAAGCAAGCGCTTCTAACCCTACGCTTTTGTTTGGTTAGTTGTTTGCATAAGAAATTTACAATCTTGTTATTGTTTAAATCAGATGTAAATAGCAAAGGTAGCCGTAGCCGTTAGTTCATATGGAAACGGGTATTAATCTCTTCATTGAAGTTCAGGCATGAACTTTAAATTCATTCATATCCTCCTGCCATAAACGTCAATGGAAAAAGGAGTTCTGAGAGGACCGTAAGAATACGGGCGGTTCAAGTTTTTTTGTGCGGCTTGCCGGTTCTCGTTCAGGGTGTCGTATTACATTTGCGCAGGCCTGTTATGATCGAGGCCTTGCATGGCTGGTAAATAGAAGAGCAATGATCACTCGGTGATCACTGCTCTTTTTTCCAGCCATGCGATCATATTCATTACGAGATAATTCCAGTTCTGAAAACCTTTGTTCAGTATCGGCGTTCCCATCTCGGGCTCATAATATTCATGTAAGGCGCCATTCTTTTCAAAGTCGCGGCCAAATAAGCGGATTGTTTTTATTGCCAGTTCTTTTGCTTCCAGGTCAAATTTGTAATTCACCAACCCTTTATACACCATGTAATTACTGATTCCCCAAACAGGTCCAAGCCAATTGGATGGGTTACCCGAAGCGCGTACACTGTACATCTTTTCCATTTTTGACAAAGTGCGGATGCCATATGGTGCTGCAAATGTTTTTTCATTTTTGAAATGTTCATTCACCATACGACGGGCCTGTTCAGGAGTGGCGATATCGGCCCACATTGCCAGAAAGCCAGACCATACACCAAGCCGTTGTATCAGTGCGTCATAATTCCGGGGAAAACCACTGTGCAGCGAAAACTTTATGCCGAGATTTACCTCTGGTTTGCTTGTTACCGGTAGAAGATTGATGTCAACCGAATAGAAAAAACCGTCACGGTCATCCCAGCAATGTTCCTGGATCGAAGCTTTCAGATTATCTGCCATTTTATTGTATTCGCGGCCAATTTCACTTAGCTGTAACCGTTCGGCCAGATAAACCATTGCCTTTAGTTCTTTATACATAAAGCAATTCAACAGAATTGATGCGGAGCTTCCCGCGGGGCGATAATAGGTGCTAGGATCATTATCCACTCCAATGGCAAGATCATTCTGCCAATAATATAAGCCCGTCAGTTTGTGTTTATGAAATGCTTCATAGTTATTGAGGAATGACTGCAGGAGGTTGAATTTCTCGCGCAACCACTCCGCGTCACCTTTTTGTTGCCGTGTGATAAATGCAGCATGTTGTGCCAGTACCGGCTTATGCATGTTTGCTTTGTAAATATCCGGTGGCATTTCTCCTCGAGGGTTTGACTGCTGCCAGATCACGATAGGAATGTAGCCATCACTGCCTGCATATTTCAGAAAATTGAGTACACAGCCTTGTTCGTAGGTGAGCAACTCTTGTTCGTCTGTGGTATTTCCCTGGTCAGTAATTATCTGCCGGAGTGCGATGTTGGTAAGCCAGGAATCCCAATCCCAGAGGTCTTTTGCATAAGCATCGCTACCCGGCGTAATGAAAGGATAGGAGAGGGATCCGGCTGCAGGTTTCAGCATGCCTTTGTAATCTTTGTAGACATGTTGTTTGATCAACTCTTTGTATTTGATGATATCGGCCGGTAACTGAGCGTGGAGCTTAACTGAAAAAGCCATGCCCACGGATAATATCGCGATCCGAAATAATCGCCTTATTAATATAGATAACATTGTTTTTGCTTAAAAGTATTTGCTGATTGTATGCCAGATTGCTTCAGCAATCAATCGCATGCCTTTGTCTGACGGATGAGATGCTACGCCTTCGTGAGCAAATTGTCCAATAGCCATATTGGTTTTATCTGCGGATAAACCGGATATCGATACGAATTCATACCCCCGCTCTTTAGCGAGATCTTTTACGATGTTGTTGACATGATGATTTGTCCAGAAGCCATCCACCAGTATCTTGATCGCTTTGTTTTCGGGATCGAGATAGTCGATCAGCTTTTTGTAATAACCGGCAAAGTCGTTGGAGAAAGCTGTGCTGTCTTTTACATTCTCGGAGATCTTAATGATGAGCAGATCGGGCATCATGTCGCGGAATGGCTTCAATTGGGTGAGATCATAAGTGGTGTAATAGTTCTCGAATACGGAGATGTTCTGCCGTTTTACAGTTGTTCGTTTCCGTTCATGATGTATATGTCTTGTTAATACGCTGACGAAATCGCTGTCGGCCACAGAAGCAGCCATTCCCCAGGAAGCATTCCATCCGATAGCAGGGCTTGGATCATGCGCGACGATGCTGTTTCCCAGGATCAATACCTTCTTTATCTTTTTTCGTTTTACCTGCTGCGCTTCTGAATAAGCGCAGCAGCATAAAACGACGAGTGTAATCAGGATCTTTGTTTTCATTATTGGTGTTTAGTGATCTTTTGTTTATTGATTTGTTTTCAGGATCCTGTGGATGTAATATCCCTGATCGGATGAATGAAGAGAGAGGATATAGATTCCAGGGGTCAGCGTTTTTGTATCAATTGAATTGTTTCCACCCATCAGTCGACCCTGTTTGATCGCTGCGCCCTCTATATTGATCAGTTGGTATGTCCATTCTTTTTGTTCGGCTGGTATATTGATCGTAAGTCTGTCTGTGACGGGGTTGGGATATATCTTTATCACGACGGGTTGTTCGTCGGATATTTTAATATTTTCGGTAATCAGCTGAGCCGAGTTTTTCTGGACAACTCCAGTTCCAGCATAGAAATCGAAAGCATCCCAATCGGAATAGTAGTCTGTTGAGGATGCGTGCTTATCATTTCTTACAACTATTCGAAGGATGTGTTCTCCACTGGTCAAGCCTGTTTTCTGATAGCAAATCGCCTGAAGTATATCTGTTGCGCTATAGGTATCAACGGTGCTGTCAAATACACCATCTATGTAAATGTCAGCTTTCCCGTGATCATTGCTTTTCTTTCCGATCCATCTTACGCCAGTGCCTGTGAATTTGAATTCTGCATAGCTGCCGGCGATATTGGAGTAATGGGCATCCTGCAAATAATAGCCCGTAACGGGAGTCGCAGGACAATTGTAGTAATAGGCGGCTGTTGCATTATCGTTTCGTCTCGACCAGCTTGAGCCGGTTGAATCGTTGTACACTTCCATTTCGAGTACCGCATATCCCCAGGAACCACCGGCGTCCAGCACACAGACTGTGGGATTCAAGCGCAGGTAACGGTAGGCTGGTTTGCCAAATGTACTATAGGTTTTGGTGCCGCCGGTTCCCGCAGCTTCATTCACAAGTGAATGCCATGTATAACGGTCGTCTGACGCTTCAATGGTGTAGACAGATGCGTAGTTGGTTGTGCCTGATTTGAACACAATACGGTTGAATGCTTTTACTGCGCCAAGATCAATTGTCAGTTTCCAGGGCGTGGTTCTGGAACTCGCCTGTGCGTAAGTGCCGTCATTTCCGTCATTTGTTTTATCCGCGTTGTAGCCGGTGTACATTTCCTGGTCGGAGAGGACTGGCTTGTTCAGTGCGAGGTTTGCGGAGTTTGGCGCAGTGGCGGAATCGTTGTAGATCTCAAAGTCCAGGATTGTGTAGCCCCAGTCGCCAGGGCTTAACACCGCAGATGTTGGATTCAGCCTTACATATCTGTAAGTAACGTTCCCGAAGTTCTTGTACGTTTTGGTAAGGCCGCTGCTGGCGGTTTCCGTGATGAAAGTGGTCCATGAAGTGCCATTATTTGAACCCTGTATTGTATACTGAGAGGCATATTCACTGGCACCGGATTTAAAAACGATCCTGTTGAATTTTGTAGCGCTGTCCAGATCGATGGTAAGTTTCCATGGCGTAGTACGTGAACTTCCCTGTGCAAAACCGGTGATCGTGCCATCAACGGCTTTGTCTGCACCATGACCAGTATACATACCCTGATCGGAGGTGGCGGTTTTGTTTAATGCAAGATTGATCAATGCCGGTAATGCACCATGGGTGATGTTCAGGTTTGATACATAGCTTTGAACGTCGATATTACCCGATGTTGCATCTGTTACAACAGCGCCTTCTCTGATATAATTTACAAAACTGACACCGTTCACATCATGCGAACCATCCACACCTTTCAACAGTGATTGCCTTTCGTATTTACCATTATAGGTGAGGTTTGATACGGTGATGTTCCTGATTGATCCTGCGTTTTCACCTGTGAAGCGTTCATCCGTTCTGAACTGGAAAATGGCTGCATTGCCGGCGGTTCTGAATGAATCGATGCGGATATTATCAAACACCACATCAGAGATCCTGTTTCCGCCATTGGGCCAAAGCTTGAAGCATCCATTAAATTTATCGAGATCATATACGCCCTGCTGATTCAGGATGTCAATATTCTGAAAGCTAAGCTTGCTGATCGGCTGGCCACCGCTGCTGCCGCTGAGACCTATCAGGGCAATATGTGCATCATCGCCAAAGAACACGCTATTCTTGAAAGTGTTGTTATTGCCTGCTGCATAATGATACATGACCAATAGGTCATCACACGCCCGGAAGAATACGTTATCAACAATGCCATTGGTTGACCCGCTGAAGTGTACACCGTCTGAATTTACATCACGACCGAATAAGTGAACACCTTTTACCACAGGCCTGGTAGAGAAGTTCATCACGATTGACCACATCGGTGGATCCAGGATCGTAATTCCTTCCACTCTGTTATCAGCACCGCTGATCATCCAGATGGCGCCTGTGCGTCCTTCGCTTTGCGGTGTGGTGAGCGTATGTCTCAGATCGCTGCAGTCAAGCAGTCCTCTGCCTTTGATAGTGATACGATCCACTGCATCGCTCATAAACGATCCTTTGACGCTGGCACCTCCTGGTATGTACACCGTCGTTCCTGTTTTACCGAGATAGAATGCTTCGCCTGCATGCCAGTTGCCATAGGCTGTAGGAGAGATATAGGATGAGATCGTGCTGCCGTCAACAGCATATTCATAACCGGGCATTCCTCCGCTGATCGCTTTATTCAAAGCGAGATTGACAGTTCCGCCTACAGCGTAGACCATAAACTCGTTGATCACGGATGCGAATACATAAGATGAAGCGGCATTGTTCCCCAGCAGTTTCAGGCGTACATATCTTGCGTTGATGGCGGTGAAAGTTTGCGTGATCGTTCCTGTACTGGTATTGCCCGTTCCGTCATAGGCAATGGTGTACGAATCGCCTGCATTCAGCTTTGTTTCTACGATGTATTTTATTTTCCCAATATTGGTTTGATAATTACCCTGGTTCAACCCGATCTTATCAATAGAATAGCTGGCGCCAAGATCAAGTTCCAGCCACAACCCGCTGGGAAGCGTATGAGCGCCCGGTTTGAAGTAGTACGTGTTCTTTCCCGCAGGTAATTCATAGGGTATCGGATCACCCGGATTGATCGCGTATACATTCGATGCGCTTACGGACGGCGCATCAGTTTCGGGAAGGTTTGTATTGATATGGAGTACTTCTGTTTCCCAGTCATTATTGATCCGCACGACGATCTTTCGCGGAGCATTTGGGTCCTGCATTATGGGAAACGTAAGTGTATTACCGCTTTGGGTGGCATTTATCCCGTATGACCATGGCCTGATATCGTAAGATGAGACAGTGCCGCCATTGTAAGTAACTTTTATTTCCACTGATCCGGAAAAGTCGAAATTCACCATTGATGAATTATTGACCGATCCATTCTGATGGCCCACTTTAACATTATATTCGAACAGGTCAGTCCAGGACGCATCTCCCTGTTTTCTTACCTGAACGGTAAATTTTGTATTGGCGGCGGTGCCCGATGGTGGACTCCATACATTCAATACGTTCTGTGCCGTTGCGATCATGTTGCAAAAGCAACAGGCAAGCACAAGCATAAAAAGATGATTTTTCCGCATGGCAAGTGTTATTTGATGATTAGTTGGATTGTTTTTTTGAATTCGGATCGAATGGATTCAGCATCGATTGCGTATTCGCACCTTTGTTGCTTCCGGCTTCAGATGCAAATTGAAGCCTGGTCATCAGGTAAGCATGTTTGTTAAAGGTAAGTGCGCCAACCGGACGAAGAACGCTTTGCAGATCTGAGGGAAAGCCTGAATGGCTATAGCGCACAGGAAAGCGAATGTCTGTTATAGCCGGGGAAGTTAATGCAGGTGTGATCGCTTTCAGATAGACTGTATTGTCGTTCGGCTCTGCTACAAATATGGGATCGGTTTTATCATCTGCTCCCATTAGATAAGGCCCGTAGTGAAGACTCCCCGCTACAGGAGAAGATGTAAGCTGCGATGGCTGGATTGATTCTGCATTGGACGTTTGTATAGATACGCGGTATTTGAATCCGACACGAATAACAGAGCCTGCGGAAAGATTATTCAGCGATACATAGCCATCTTTCGCGGTTGTTGAGTTCTTCTTATTATTCACCCAGACCTCCATTTGTTCCGCCCATTTAGGGAAACGTAAATTGATCTGTCCGGCCTTTGCGCCGATCGAATTCAGTTTTATACTGAAAAGCTGCCATCCATTTGCAGGTTTTTCTTTTGTGATGGTATAGCTGATCTTTTTATCTGCATAGGTCGTTTCGATATACAGGTTCAGTTTTATTCCATCTGCTGCATGTTCCGTCATGTATTCATTCCTTACTTCATACATCGCACGAAGACCGTGCATAGTGCAGCACCACCAGGATGCGTGAAGAAAATCCGGGCTTGATCCTTCGGCGTTCAATACATGATGTCCAAAATCTCCCGTATAATACTGGTTAAAGTAGAGCGCATTCAGCAGGGAGAATTCTCCTTTGTCGAGATAGTTTTTATCTCTCGTGGATTTATACAGATCAAAACTCAGCCGAAGGAAATCGGCGGTAGAACATCCTTCATCACGATCCACATCCATATGTCCGAAATATTCCCGCACGCTGCCGAATGAAGTGTAATCATCGGAGTTGATCAGATCGTCATATTGTTTGCGGACAAAATCGAGATGTTCTTTTTTATGATCATAGTTATATAGCATCAGAACGCCACGCAGAGTGCTCAGGTAGCCGTGTGTATGTTGTTTACCACGCGGAGGAAGTACAGGATATGTTTTTGCAGCGATGCTGGCGTATTTCGGATCACCAGAGAATTCCGTCAGCATTACCAAGCCTTCGATGTATTGTGTAAAACAAATGATACCCATTGCCATCATTCCTTCCAGTCGTTTGGATACAGCAGGAGTGGAGCATACTTCATAGGAATTGATAAAGAAATCTCCCAGTCGTTTTGCTGCCTGTAAAGCATTGGCATCGCGGTATTCTTTGTAATACTGCATCAGGCCAACCAGCAGCCTTCCGTTTCCCCAGAGAAGTGCCATGTGCTCGCCGCTGATCTTGTCTTCTGTGAAGATGAGGTCTTTGCTGCCGAATCTTCCGTCTGCATGCTGAAAGCTGATCAGCCTGTTCACCAGCTGCGGTAGTTGAATGCGGTTTGACTTCTTTGGAGCCATTGACAATACTTCTATATAACGACCTGAAAGATCTCCGGAGAAATTGTAAAATCTTCTGGGGTTTGCGGGGTCTAGGTTTACATCTGCGAGAATAAATTGCTCCGTATACTGCGGGATCATCTTGTCCGTCGTCAGCCGGTTCAGCGTCATTTGCATCCGGTAGTCAAATTCATGGTGGGAGAGTGAATCGATATTTCCTGTGTTGGTATTGTCCTGTGCAAATGATTGTTGCTGCAGGCCGATACAGAGCAGCAGGGCGGGAAGTTTAAAATAATTGATAGTCATAATATGATGGTTTAGTGGCGTAGTTTCCTGCCTACGTTTACTTCGGCAGGCAGGCCCGCAGATTGCGCAGATGATGTATTCATTCTGCCTGATAGTCGTTTACAAAATGGACTTTTCAGACATAGGGAGGTCTGCGCAGATTTCGCTGATCATCTGCGTAATCTGCGAGGCATCTCGCTTAAATGAAAATTCAATAAATAATGTCTAGTCTATTTCAAGGATTGTTTCATCTGGGAAATCTGCGGGCTTGTCTGCCGAAGTAAACGTAGGCAGGAACCTACGCCCGTCTTTTATTTTGTTAATTATATCCGGGATTTTCTTTCAAATTCGGATTGCTTGCTGTTCTCGGAATAGTAAGCGGCAGGTAATAATTGCGTGGATAGAACGCCAGTGGAATACCGTCAATATTGTTTTCAATCAGCAATATGTATTTCCGTGTATTATAATCGAGCACATATCTCAAGCCGCGCATGTTACCTGAAAAGCTTGTCTCGGCAATCCTCCATCGGCGTGCGTCCCAATACCGGTGGCCTTCATACGCCAGTTCCACTTTTCTTTCGTGCCGGATCTTGTTCCTGTCAATTGAAGTCAGTTTTGCTATTCCTGCACGCTCGCGGATGGCATTTACGGCCTCCAGTGCTTCGGCTGTTTTGCCGGTTTCAAAAGCTGCTTCCGCATAATTCAGCAGTATTTCACCCAATCTGAATACTTGTATGCTTGTAGTGGAATTGCTGTAAGTACTGATGTCATTATTCGGGTCGAGATATTTCAATACACTGAATCCGCAGTTATTCTGGAATTGATTTCCCTGGGGAAGAATGCCGTTAAAGCTATTGCTCAATTCAACATCACCATTTGGTTTGATGATGCCATTGTAGAAAGTGAGTGTACGGCCGCGCCATTGTGTGTTTTCGGTTGCGATTGTTGCGAAGAAACGTGGATCTTTATTAGCCCACAGTTCTTCAGTTGTCCAGAGGCGATTTGAAATAGTTGCATCATCCAGTTTGCCGGAACTTCCATCAATGTGTTCGTATTCTTCGATCATTTCAAGATAGGGGACGAGTATTTGTCCGGCACCCCAGCCATTGGGTTTGGGTGTTCCCAGAAAATCATAGGCAATACCCGTACCTCCATTTTCCATTGGTACGTTGTTGTGATCACGGGCAAGTATCACTTCTTCGTTCCATTTGTCAGTGAACAGGTTCCGGTAGTTGTTTATTTTATCTCCGGGAAGTTTGTTGTAAAGAGAAAACTTTTTACTGTCGATGATCTCTTTGGCTGCATTGAAGGCTTCTGTATAATATTGTTCTTTTCTGGTCGGATCTATACCGAGTACACCATCCATCTGTACAGTGGCAAATTGGGCGATGCTGCCAGCGTATAGGGCTGCACGGCATTTAAGCGCGATGGCTGCATATTTTGATGCGCGGCCACGATCTGTGCCGGATGACATTTCAGGGAGATCTGCTGCAATGGCATTCATTTCCGAGATCACAAAGTCATAGATCGTTTGTTCTTTGTTCCTTGAAGGGTTAAGTGTTTCGGGTGGATCGGTGATGGATTGTGCTTTTGTGATCAAAGGAACGCCGCCATAACGTTTTACCATGGCGAAATAAGAGAATGCACGGAGGTATCTTGCCTCGGCAATACGTTTCTTTTTGAGATCATCACTGAGGGTGGTGGATGGGATGCGCTCGATGAATTCATTTGCTTTTCTGATGGTGCTATAGCCCCAGTAGTCAAGCAGGCCCCCGTCTATTCTAAGATTACCGTACTTACGAAATGCCCGGCTTCCCCACCACCAGCCGCCGTCTTTACATTCATCGGTAACGGTGGTTATATCAAAGAAACCAGATTTGTAATCGTCTCCAGAGAGCGGATTGAATTCAAGATCCCAGATCGTCATCTCCGCATAGATCTGTGTAAGAAAGGCATCAGCCAGAGTTGGGTCGTTCCAGAGTACCGCATCTGAAACGATGTCAAGCGGCGCTTTATCCAGTACGCCTTTTGTACAGGAGGTGAATGCAATTACGCCTACCAGTAAGAATTTATTGATCTTTTTCACTGTAATTAGTTTGTGGTTCTTAAAATGAAATGTTCACACCTAGTGTCACCGTCAGTTGTTGCGGATAATAATAACCGCTGCTGTTGGATGGCGCCTCAGGATCCGTTTCATATTTACGCAACGGATTGAAGGTGTAAAGATTTGTTCCTGCTGCATACACTCTTACCTGGTTAAACTTGATGCTGCGAAGCAGATGTGCCGGCAGGTTGTAGCCGATAGAAAGTGTTTTCAAGCGCAGATAGCCAGCTTTTTTATAATAATGATCTGAATGAAGTGAGTTGGTTGCGGCCGTACTTCCCAGGCGCGGAATAAATGCATCTGCCGTATTGTTCTGTTCAGTCCAGCGTAATTCATAATACACTCTTGGCGCCAGACCGTTTGCCTGCAACAGGTTGATATTATTGAAGTAGCCAAATGCACCCTGGAATAATGCAGCCAGGTCAAAATTCTTGAATTTGAGATTGGTGTTGATACCAAACATCCAGCGGGGAACAGTTCCTTTGCCGATCTCAACCTGGTCTTTCCAGTCGAGAATGCCATCTCCGTTTACATCTTTGTAACGGATATCGCCAGGTTTGAGTGAAACGTTGCCGCGGCCATCCTGGTCAAATTTTAATGCAGTTATCTCGGCTTCACTGGTGAAAAGACCGTCGGAGAGATAACCGAAATCTCTGTCAGTCCAGGTGCCTGATCTTTTATAAACACGTGCCTGTTCCGGATCGGTATAATCAGGTTCTTCAAAATGTCCCCACTTCGCTCGGGAATAAGAAATGTTGCCGCTTATATCCCACATAAAATCAGCAGAGCTTCCAGCTGTTCCGAGCTGCAATTCGAAGCCACGATCACTTAAGCTGTTCAGGTTCTCGGGTGGAAGATTTGCGCCGAATGTTGAAGGAAGACTGGTCAGCCGGTTGGCAGGAATGCCCGCACGTTCGCGATAGAATGCTTCGATCACACCATATAGTTTCCGGTTGAACAAAGAGAAGTCGATGCCTGCGTTATAGATCTTGATACGTTCCCAGGTAAGATCAGGATTTGCGAGGCCGGTAGAGGTCATACCCGTTTGCTGACTACCGCCGAGCATTACCGGGCTCCCTGATACATATCCTGTGAGATATTGAAAATTCCCGACACCATCATTTCCGGATTGTCCAAAGCTTGCACGAAGTTTCAGGTTGTCCAGTGTATTGCTGATGCCATCCATAAAGTTTTCTTCCGTTACTCTCCATCCCAATGAAATACTTGGGAAATATCCCCAACGTTGATCAGAGGGGAATTTTGCAGATGCATCAGCTCTTAGGGTTGATTCGATAAGGTATTTTCCTTTGTATGCATAATTCAATCTTCCTACGAAGCTTTTTCTTCCCATTTCTGCGGCATAACCATTGATGGTGGCGCTTTCCAGTGTTCCCATGAACAATTGATCAATCGCTGTCGTGAGAAAATCTCTCCTTCCTCCGGAAAAACCATCATTAGCGTAATCGATGATCTCCATTAAAGCCAATGCAGATACATGGTGGTCTGTCGCCAGCACACGATCATAGTTCAAAGAAAACTGACTGGTCAGAATACGGCTGCGACCTGCGCTTTGTGTCAAAAATGCTTTTTCATATAATGAGCCGGCTTTGGTGTATGTTTCGCTGGCATAATCATAGGTGTAGAACGTCAGCGGTTTTACAAACGTTTTTCCATATGAGCTATACTGGAGATAGTTTACAAATGCTTTTGCGGAGAGACCCCTGACTGGTTTGATAGCGTATGTCAATGCGATCGTTCCTCTCAGGTTCTGATTATCTGTATTGTCATAACCGGCAATATCGCTGTTGGTCATAAGGTGTGCACCGCCTGTTCCGCCACCTTGTGCAAACGAGTACATGGCAGGGTCGGGGAGAGTGGCAGGATACATCGGAAATGTTTGCCAGAAATCAGTCCATAACGCGCGCTCCTGTGAGCGCCAGGGAAAGCGGCGGTATTCATTGGTGGCAGCGAGATCCAATTGTAAGGTGAGGTCATCGCTGATCTTTGCATCGATGTTCGATTGCAGGTTATAGCGTTTATAGTTTCCTCCGTTACCGCTTTTCCAGATCGCTCCCTGGTCGACGAAGCCAAGAAAACCGTAATATTTTATTTTATCACTTCCGCCTCTTACGGACAGGTTATGTTGTTGTTGCGGCGCGAATTTTCTGATCAGGAGACTGTACCAATCTGTATTGGGATATTGCGGATCGGTGCCATCATAAAATCTTTGCACCTGTTCTGCTGTATAAGGAGCACCTGCATCAGGCCGTCCGGAATTCAGCCATGCTTCTCTTGACATCTCTGTGATCTGTCCGGAGCTGGACATTTTTGGAAAAGCCGTAATAGCCTGGGCAGTGTAAGAACTATTCAGTGAAATAGTTGGCTTACCTGAGCTGCCGCGTTTGGTGGTAACGAGGATCACACCGTTGCCTGCCCTCGATCCGTAGATCGCTGCAGATCCATCTTTCAAAATGGTGATGGTCTCGATCTGGTTTGGATCGATATTATTAAATTCCGTTTCCACTCCATCCACAATAATAAGTGCGTTGCCAAATCCACGGATGCTTAAGGCGGCAGCATCAGCGCCGGGCTGACCGCTTGATTGAAGGGAGATCAGGCCGGGAAGTCTTCCGGCAAGCGTATTTGCTGTACTGGCGAGCGGTGCCGTGGTCAGTTCAGTTCCTTTAACGGTGGACACAGCACCAGTCAGATTTGCTTTTCGTTGCTTGCCATAACCCACCACCACTACGTCATCCATCTGTCTGATTTCAGCTTCCATCTGCGCATCCAGTTCAGAGCGGCTGCCGATCATTACTTCCAGCGGTTTGAATCCCGTGCCGGTGATCAACAGAATGGAATTCTCTTCCACATCAGGAAGGCGATACAGGCCCGCGTCATCGGTTACTGCGCCACGTTGGGTTCCCTTGATCGTGACAGAGATGCCAGATAGTGGTTGCCCATCCGTGCCGGTGATCTTTCCTATAATGTTTTTGGTTGTATCGGTCACCAATTGTGGAAGCCGGGAAATACCGCGTTTTTCAATCACGATGATACTGTTCTTATTGACAGTATACTCGAATTTTGTGTTGGCAAAAAGAATGTTCAGCGTTTGCCGGAGCGTTCTTTTCTGCCGCGGGATATTCAGCGGCGAAGCCGATGCTACCTGGTTTTCGATGAATGCAAAGCGAAACGGCGTTTGCTGTTCAATTTTCTTAAAGGCGTTCTTTAAAGGTTCGTTTTCAAGTCCGATCGTCAGAAAAGTTGAATCCAATTCCTGGGCTTTACCCGGAGATGCGAACAGGAGAGAAGCTCCGGTAAATAAGATAGCACATAGCAAGCTCGTTAGTTTCATAACAAATGACCAATGGTTAAAGGTGGTGCATTTGACAGGGGATCGCCGGCAGGGGCGTCCCATGACAAGAAAAATCATAATTTTACAGCAGTTTTAAATGTTTACGCGAATGTTTGAAACAACCGGCTATTCTGATCGTCACTCAGAGTAGCCTTTTTTATTGTTGACCGGGGATCGTCACTTCCGGCGGTTAACA
>VFQP010001244.1_pt1 | contig 35559 bp, 30 predicted proteins | sample 3512351 | NCBI WGS metagenome assembly VFQP01 (sample SAMN10412372, study PRJNA504923) | tailings metagenome | isolation source: Relicate 1 Philex TSF1 revegetated site | place: Philippines: Tuba, Benguet | collected 2017-08-29
TGTCGCCTCGACACGATTAACCGAATCGCGGCTGCATTATTCGACCGCTGAATGTCTCTGGCGCTGCGCGAAAAACGGGCAGTACGTCATGTGTGTTGCGGGGGGATAAGGGGAGTCTTGCGGCGCTCGAGCCCAAAGTTTTGCGCTCCGTGGATCGGTGTGGCCATCGCCGCAGCGCTCGGCCTGCATTTGCCCGGCTGCACATTGCCGATGGAACAGCTCGCGCTTCCGTCGCCGATCCCGTCACCTGTAGAGACAGGCGCTATCCCGGGTCCGGGCGGTGCTGGTCCTGGCCAGGCAAGTGCGCCCTTGAGCAGTTCCGGCGACCCGGCCGCGAACCAGCCGCGGACATTCGAAGGGACGGGTAGCTTTGTAAATCCTGCGGGCACGCGCGAGCGTTCTGCTGTCGGCACGGTGAACGGCGAAGGCGTGTCCCTCGACCTCGTTGACGCAAGCATCGCAGAAGCGGCGCGCGCAGTGCTGGGCGACGTCATGCACGTCACCTATGTGGTCAGTGATAAGTTGAAGGGCTCCATCACCCTGAAGACCGCCAACCCGGTCAGTCAGGATGGACTTCTCGAGGTTTTTGAGTCCGTCCTCGACACGCAGGGAGCAGCGATCGTCATAGACGGTTCCGTCTACAAGATAGTGCCCCGCGACGAGGCCGTAGCGGCCGGCAAGCACCTCAAGCTGCGCAGCTCGCCGGCCAAGCGCGTCGCCGGGATGTCATCCGAAATCGTATCGTTGAATTACGTCTCGGCCACCGAGATGGAACGCATTCTCAAGTCGGTAGCACCTCAGAGCACGATCGCCCGGGTGGATACCGCCCGCAACCTTCTCATTCTCACGGGCACGAAAGCCGAGCTATCGACGCTGGTCGACACGATCGCGACGTTCGATGTCGATTGGATGCGCGGGATGTCGTTCGGGATGTATCCGGTCGAATCCGATACCGAAGCCATCGCGCAAGAACTCGACACGATTTTTGCCAATGATCAGGAAAGTCCGACGAAGGGCATGGTCCGCTTCGTCCCCAACGCGCGGCTCCGGGCAATTCTGGTCATCACCTCGAAGCCGCAGTATCTGCAGAAGGCCGAGACGTGGATCAAGCGCATCGACGTGGCGGGGCAGGCGAGTGAGAAGCGAGCTTTCGTCTATCACGTGCAGTACCGGCCGGTGCAGGAGTTGGCTCTGCTCCTTCAGAAGATCTACAACCCGGAAGTCAATCGGCCGGCCGACGCGGCCGTCGTCGATCAAGCGATCGTGCCGGCCGTGTCGCCGACGATCGTCTCGGACGATCAGTCGTTGTCGATACCGCCGCCGACGGTAGGCCAGAGATCGGCTGCAGGGACGGCAGGGGTCTTTGCTGCGCCGCTGATCGGCGCTCGCGCTGTGGGTCCGCAGGGAACGGCTCAGCCGGCCGCGGCCGAAACGCCGGACGACGACGCAGCGGCAGCGGCGGCCCAACCGCAGAACCGCTCGGGAATGCTGGCTCAGGCGCCCCTCGACGACCGGCAGAGCGGGATCTCGATCGTCGCCGACGAGAGCAACAACTCGCTGGTCATCTCGGCCACGCCCGGCGAAATCCGGCGCATCAAGCAGGTGCTTGCCGAGGTGGACCGCATGCCGTCTCAGGTGCTACTCGAGGCCACGATTGCGGAAGTAACACTGAACGATAACCTTCGCTTCGGCTTGCGCTGGTTCTTCGAATCCGGACGCAACGAATTGCGTCTGACCGACAGCGCGCTGGGCGCGATCGCGCCCGTATTTCCGGGTTTCTCCTATTTCGTGAACGCGCCGAACGCCAAGATCGTGCTTAACGCGCTCGCAAACGTCACCAACGTGGACGTCGTGTCGTCGCCTTCATTGATGGTGCTGAACAACAAGAAGGCCGTGCTGCAGATTGGCGATGAGGTGCCCGTGGCAACTCAGTCGGCCGTCAGCGTGTTGACGCCCGATGCGCCGATCGTGAATGCCATCGCGTTCCGCAACACCGGCGTCATTCTCAACATCATTCCGCGCGTCAGCGAAGACGGTCGCGTCCTCCTCGAGATCGAGCAGGAGGTGAGCGACGTCAAGCCGACCACGACTTCCTCCATCGACTCGCCGACAATCCAGCAGCGCCGCATCAAAACGACGGTCGCCGTGCAGAACGGCGGCAGCGTGATGCTGGCGGGTTTGATGCAGGACCGCGCCACTCGTGATCGCAAGCAGGTGCCACTGGCGGGCGATATCCCGCTTTTGGGCAACCTGTTCAAGGACAAGGACGACCGCATCTCGCGCACCGAGCTGTTAATCGCGATCACGCCGCATGTCGTGACAGACGACGGCCAGATGGGCATGATTGCAGCTGAGTTCAGGGATCGGCTCAATCTGTCGACGCGTCCGCAACGCGCAACCCCGCCGGACCGGCGGGAGCAGGTCGACCGCATCGTGAGATAGGCAAGGCTTATCGTGGTGCTGGAACCCGAGACCAGTATTCGGAAGCGCGACGGAGAGCGGGGATTTGTCCTGGTCGCCGTGTTGCTCGTAGCGCTTCTCCTAACGCTCGTAGCCGTCACGTTCACGGTCGGGGTCCGCAGCCGCGTGAAAACCGTCGCGAGCAAGGTCGGGTCCGCCCAGGCCGAGGCGCTGGCGGACGCCGGCGTGCAACTGGCTGTTCTGGACTTGCGAGCGCGTCGCTCGGGCCGCAGCCAAGTCTCGCGATTTGAAGTCGGGGGAGCTGCGGTCGTGTGCGGTGCTCCCGAGGACGCTGGCGTCATCGCGATCGAGATTCGGGACGAGGGCGGCAAGATCGACCTCAACACGAACAATCAGGGCTTACTGTTGGCGCTGATTGCGGGATTGGGGACGCCGCTCGAAACAGCGAAGCCGATCGTGCAGCGGATTTTGGATTACCGCGACGGTGACGGCCAGGCGCGTTCCAGCGGCGCGGAGGCGGAAAGTTATGCCGCGGCCGGGGCACCCCCGCCGAAGAACCGCCCATTCGACACCGTAGAAGAGATCGAACAAGTCCTCGGCATGCCGGCAGGGCTTGTTTCCGGGATGCGTCCATTCGTGACCGTCAATTCAGGTGCCGACGGGTTCGATCCGAACCACGCGCCGCCAGGCCTCCGCGAGATCATCGTCAAGGGCGCGCTACTCACTTCCGAAACCGGTTTCTCGTCGCCTTCGGCCGCGATGGGCCAGTTGGATGGAATTCCACTCGCGTTCGTCGCGCGCAGCGAGCGGCGAGCCGTTTCGGTTCTCGCGACTGGTGAAGCGCGCCAGGGCGCGCGCTTCACGCGGCAGGCAATCCTGGAGCTGCCACAAGGGGGGCAAGGCGATTACACGATCCGGCGTTGGCTGCAGGCCCAATCAGCCGTTGCCGCGCGGTACGATGGCGCAAAGCCGCCTTGCTAGCGTTTTATTTGAGGACGTAGCCGGGTGGCTCTGCCGGCGCCCCGAAAAAACCGATGCCGGCTTGCGGCACCGCATTCCGAGCGCGCTCCTGGCAATACCGGCGCCCATTGACTTCGATGTAGCAGTACCGCCCGCAATATTCGCGACCGCGGTGGTAGTAGCAGCCACGCGCCTCGAGAGGCCCCACGGGGCCAGCCATATAACGTTCAGAGTAGCGGTCCATGCGCGGTCCGGCCGTTGCTGGCTGCGCCTGCAACACGGCGAGTGCGAACATCGGCAAGAGCATCGGGCGCATGGCGGCACCTGCATCTGGACGCGCGGTGCCCCTTGGATACACGAGTCGGCGGAGGCGTGTGTTACATTCGCGCCATGAGCCGCAGATGGGGTTTGATCGCCGCGTTCGGTCTTCTTTACGTTGCGATCGCGGTGATTGCGCGCGAACGCTACGCCGCTGATTTCGCGACGATCGCGGCGGGCGCTGTGCTGGGCGCCGCCCTCGTCGCGCTCTCTGTCACCGACATCCTGACTTGGCGCTTGCCCGACGTGATCACGCTGCCGCTGATTGTCGCCGGGCTTATTGTTGCTGTCGCTCTGGAGGCAGAGAGCGTGCCGATGCGCGCCCTGGCAGCCGGATTTGGCATCGCCTCGCTGGCTGCACTCGACTGGGCATACAAGCGTATCAGGGGCCACAGCGGCCTCGGCTTCGGCGATGCAAAGCTGTTTGGGGCGGCAGGAGCGTGGGTGGGGTTTGAAGGCCTTGCTTCTGTTCTTCTGTTGGCCTGCGCCTCGGCCCTTCTGGCGGTCACCGTCGCGTTGCTGTCAGGTCGAGAAATGCAAGGAACGACGGCGCTGCCTTTCGGGCCATTCCTGTGTCTCGGAGTGTGGGCGACTTGGAATTTGGGCCCGCTCGTGTAGGCCGCCCGCTAGTTTGCAACATCCTGGTCTTCGTCCGCGCCGCCCGGAGCATTGTCGCGCCCGAGTGTGAAAACCTCGGGTTGCCCGCCGCGGCCCGGGAAGCGGTATTGGTATGGACGCCCCCACGGATCGACGAGACCGTCGGCTCGCTTGAGGTATGGACCGCGCCACTTCTTGCTGCCTGCGGGCGCCGCGACGAGAGCCGGCAGTCCGGCTTGTGCTGGCGGAAAGCCGCCCATATCGAGCGCATAGAGTTCGAGCGCCGTCGAGATCGACGCGATCTGTGCACGCGCCGCCTCGCTGCGAGCCTTCCCCAGGTAACGCAGCACCTGCGGCGCCGCGATGCTCGCGAGCAGCACGACGATACCGAGCACCACAAGCACTTCGAGAAGGGTATAGCCGAGGTCGCCGGGCTCGGAACGGTCTCTCGGATTGCGCCTGCGGGGAGGACCACGGTACTTTTTCATGCCCGGATATCCATAGAAACTTCGGGCAACTGTGACGGGTTCGCCTGCCGGCCGAAAGGGCTAGGCGGCCAATGAAGCCGTCAGACTTAGGTCTGAGAAGAAAAGCCGTGGTTCCAGAGCCGCCTCAGATCTGGCGGCAGCCATTTTCCCCGGGCACCGGGCCGCTCTGAGGGACCAGCCGCTTGCGCGCGCATTGCTCGACGAGAAGCTCGCGTAGCTTACTTTCGCGCGCCTTCCACTCTGGCTTCCCGGCAAGGTTCTCGAGCTCCATCGGGTCGGCCGTGAGATTGTACATCTCGAATTCACTCGTCTCTGGCACGGTCTTGACCCGCTCTTCATAGATCCGGCGCGTCGTCCCGTCCTCGTCGCCCTCGCGCCCTTTCGGCTTGTTCACGACGTCCCGGACGCCATCGGCACCGGGTGTGCCGGGCGAGCTCCAATAGCGCGGGTGGTCGAAGTAGCGCGAATATTTCCAGACTTCGCCCTCGATCGCGGCGATTACGGTTTCCACGTGGTTCGGCTGTGCAACGGAGTCGTAAGCCAAGCCGATGAAATTCCGCTGGTCGAGCCCGCGGCTCGGATCGTCGTCCGTCATGAAGTAGATCGGCTCGTCCAGCTTTTCGGCCCCCGCTTCGCCGCGGATCAAAGGTGAGAGGTCGCGCCCGACCAGTGGCAAGGCGTCGGTGAAGCTTGGGGCGAGTGTTTCGCGAATAGCATGATGATCGACACCCGCCAGTCCGAGCAGCGTCGGCGCAATATCGATGTGGCTGGTCGGCATCCGGACCGAGCGCGCCGCTCCGCCGCCCGGCAGCGCGATGACGAGTGGCACGTGCACCGCTTCCTCGTAAGCCATGTACCACTTCTGATGCAGGCCGCCGTGTGCACCGAGGAGGTCGCCATGGTCGGATGTGAACACCACGATGGTGTTGTCGGCGAACGGCGACGCTTCGAGCGCCCCGAGCACTTCCGCGAGATGGCGGTCCACGTCGGCATGCAGGCGGTAGTAGAGGCGATAGTAGTCGCGCGTGGCGAAGCTCGGCTGCATGAATGCGCTGTAGGCGTCGCGATAAGACTTCTGGCACGACGGCTTGTCACTGAGCAGTTCGAGCCGCGACCGGCCGAACAGGTTACGGTCGAACGGCTCCTCCGGCACGAAGTCTGGCACGCTGAAGTCGTACCGGCCCTGCAGGTCTGCGGCGAGGTTCGAAAAGAAGCCCCAGAGCGCGATATCGTGCGGGTTGGTGAACGACGCCATGAGAAACCAAGGTCGCCCGTCGTTCGACGAGCCGAGATCCTTGATGAGCTTTACGACCTGCGAGGCGATGGCCGGATCGCGGGCCTGCTTCCCCGCCGCCGAGGATCCTGAACGCAGCGGGTCGGATCCATGCGGCTCGGGGCCGACCCAGCCGGAAAAACCGAAAGGATCGAGCAGATTGGCCTTCAGATAAATGTCTTCCTTGGCCGCATCGGTAGCGCCGTCCGCGTCGTAGCTCGTGATGACGGTGCTTGTGCCCGGCACCTTGAGATCCGCCTCCGTGACATGCCACTTGCCTTTCCAGAACGTCCGGTAGCCGGCTTGCCGCAGATAGTGTCCGACGGTCGGAACCGATCCCGGTTGCAGCCAGTGCATGTCGGGATCATCGGCAGCCTTCGCGGCTCCGTCTGTGTTGGCTACGCCATGCAGCGAGGGATAGTGCCCGGTGTAGAGCGACGTCCGGCTCGGTACGCAGGCGACAGAGGCGACGTAATGGCGTTCGAAGCTCACGCCTCTTTGCGCAAGCTTGCCTTGGGCTGGCAGATGCGTGGCCCGAAATTGCTTGAGGGCCGAGCTTTCGTAGGGCGTTGGATAGCGTTGCTCGTCGACAAGCAAAAAGAGAATGTTCGGTCTGTTGTCGGCAGACGGCGGCTTGGGAGCCGCCCGTGCTGAAACGTCCAGACCGGCCGCCCCCGCTGCGCCCGCCAATCCGAGCTTGAGGGCGTTCCGTCGTGTTAACTCCGCCATAATTTCCTCGAACGCGCCCTCTGCCTCTTTGACGAAGCGCGTGAGTATCGCGGCGTGGGTTGGCCGGCGCAATAAGTAAGGACGCGGAGGTCAATCCTGGCGCGGATTTCCCGCCACGCTGTGGCAAGAGGCGCGCCCATCTGCACAGGCATCATACTCGAGCTCGACAGTCGCGTGATCTACGCCGTATTGCGACCGCAGGACGTTCTTGATCTCCGTAACAATCGTGTCCGGATTGGATGGGTTGAATACGCGGGCGTGGAGGGTGACGATCGGCCTTTCCTGGTTGAGGGACCAGACGTGGATGTGATGAACAGAGACGACCGCCGGCACGGTTGCCTCGATGGCGGCTCCTATCGCGATCGGGTCGATGCCCGGGGGAGTGCCCTGAAGCAGTATGTGTGCGCTTTCACGGACGATCCGCCACGCCGACCCTAGGATTAGAAGGGCGACGAGCACGGAGAGGATGGGGTCAATCGGTGTCCATCCGGTGAAAATGATCACGACCGCAGCCACGATGGCCCCGATCGACCCGAGAAGATCACCGGCGACGTGCAGGACCGCGGCTCGAACGTTGAGATTGTCATGGTCGCCGCCCTGCAACAGCCAGAACGCGAAAATGTTGACCGCCAACCCCGCAAGCGCCACCCACAGCATGACTCCGCCGAGCACGGCGGACGGGGAGTTGATGCGATGAACGGCCTCCACCACGATCCAGATCGCGATGGCGAACAATGCCAGCCCGTTGGCGAAGGCAACGAGGATGCCGAACCTCTCGTAACCGTAGGAGCGCTTCCAGTCGGCCGGACGCCGCGCGAGCCGGAAGCCGATCCACGCCAGCAATAAGCCCGCGCAGTCGGTTAGCATGTGCCCGGCATCTGCGATCAGTGCCAACGAACCGGATACGAGGCCACCGGCCAGCTCCGCCAGCATGAATACGCCGGTCAGGAGAGCGGCGTATCCGATCCGGCGTTCCGACGCGCCCGCGCCGTGGGCATGACCATGACTATGATTGTGGTCATCGCCATGGCGGTCCGCCGGGCCATGTGAATGCGTATGCATGAGGTGCAAAGTCACCTCATCGAGAGGAAGTTTCAAGGCCTGGGCGTGGAGAGTGGTTTTCAGCCGCCGAAGTTGTAGGCCGCGAGCGCCGCGAGGTTAAGGATGTCGGCGTCCTTGGCGCCGAGCGTGGAGATCTGCACGCTTTTCGAGAGACCCACCAGCAGTGGACCAATCAACGTCGCTCCGCCGAGCTCCTTGAGCATCTTGGTTGAGATCGACGCGGCATGGAACGCCGGCATGACGAGCACGTTGGCGGGGGCGGAGAGCCGGCAGAAGGGATAGAGCTTGAGGAGGTCCTGCGAGAGCGCCACATCCGCCGCGATATCGCCGTCGAACTCGAAATCCACGCCGCGCTCGGCGAGGAGGTTGACGGCTTCACGCACTTGATCGGCGCGTTCGCTTTGGAGCTGCCCGAATGTCGAATAGGCGAGCAGCGCCACGCGCGGCTCCATGCCGAACTTACGGGCGGCGCTCGCAGCTTCGACCGCAATGTTCGCCAACTCCTGAGCGGTCGGCATGTCGTGCACGTTCGTATCGGCAACGAGCACGCCGCGCCCCCGGCAGAGCGCGAGGCTGACGCCGATCACGTGCCGCCCCGGCTCCGGATCGATCACCCGCTTCACATCCTGGAAGACGCCGGTCCAGTTGCGGGTCACGCCCGCCACCATGCAGTCCGCGATCCCGTGCGCGACCAGAAGCGCCGCGAAGACATTGCGCTCGTTCATGACCTGACGAACGCAATCCCGCTTGAGGAACCCGCGTCGCTGCAGGCGGCTGTACAGAAACTCGGCGAACTCCTCGGTGAAGGGGGAGTTGCGGTTATCGATGACCTCGAATTCCTCGCGCAGGCGGATACCCGCTTCCCGGAAGCGCGCCCGGATCGCGTCGGGAGGGCCGACCAGCACGGGCGTGCCGAGGCCTTGCGCAAAATAGCTGTTGGCTGCGCGGATCGCGCCGGGATCGTCGCCCTCGGCGAAGACGATGCGTTTGGGTTCGGCCCGCACACGCTCGAATATCGATTGCAGCCAGGTGGAAACCGGATCGAGACGGCCCGTGAGCCGGGCGGTATAGCCCTCCATGTCCACGATGGGGCGCCGGGCAACACCGGATTCCATTGCAGCCTTGGCAACGGCGGGCGGCACGCGGCTCATGAGCCGCGGGTCGAACGGAGCGGGAATGATGTATTCGGGGCCGTACGTCGGCCGCCTGCCGAGAAACGCCGCCATTACGACGTCGGGCACGTCCTCCCGTGCCAGCTCCGCGAGCGAGCGCGCCGCCGCGATCTTCATGGCATCGTTGATCGTGCTCGCTTGCACATCGAGAGCCCCGCGGAAGATGAACGGAAATCCGAGGACATTGTTGACCTGGTTCGGGTAGTCCGAGCGGCCCGTGGCGACAATGGCGTCCTCGCGCACGGCGTGCACGTCCTCCGGCGTGATTTCGGGATCCGGATTGGCCATGGCGAAGATGATCGGCTTCGCGGCCATGGACCGGACCATGTCCTGCGTCACCGCACCCTTGGCGGAAAGCCCGAAGAATGCGTCCGCGCCTTTAAGTGCCTCGGCAAGCGTGCGCGCTTTGATGTTCGACGCGTAGGCAGACTTCCACTGGTTCATGCCGTCTTTGCGGCCCTGATAGATGACGCCCTTGGTGTCGCAAAGCACGACGTTGTCTTTCGGCATGCCGAGCGCGCAGAGAAGCTCGATGCAGGCAATCCCGGCAGCACCCGCGCCATTCACGACCAGACGGAAATTCGTGATGTCGCGCCCCGTGAGATCGAGCGCATTGATCAATCCCGCTGCCGCGATGATGGCCGTGCCGTGCTGGTCGTCGTGGAAGACAGGAATGTCCAGCAGTTCCTTAAGGCGCTCTTCGATGATGAAGCAGTCCGGCGCCTTAATGTCCTCGAGATTGATGCCGCCGAAGGTCGGGCCGAGATAGCGCACGCAATTGATGAAGGCGTCGACGTCCTCGGTGTCGACGAGCAGATCGATTGCATCGATGTCGGCGAACCGTTTGAAGAGCGCGCCCTTTCCCTCCATCACAGGCTTCGCTGCGAGCGCGCCGAGGTTGCCGAGCCCGAGGATCGCCGTGCCGTTGGAGACGACCGCAACGAGGTTTCCCTTGTTCGTGTAGTCGTAGGCCAGCGAAGGATTGTCCGCGATGGCTTCGACGGGAACGGCGACACCGGGCGAGTAGGCGAGCGCAAGATCGCGCTGGGTGACGAGCGGCTTGGTCGGCGTGATCTCGAGCTTTCCCGGCTTCCCTTGGGCATGGAATTGCAGGGCTTCCTGGGCGGTGACGCGTGTGCGCTGGGATGTCGTGGACATGGGGCGCCGATCGTTGATTGGAAATCACTCAAGGCTGGATGCGGCGCACCCTAGGGGCGCGTCCGGCTCTGAACAACCGCGCATTCCTGCGACTTTCGGATGAGACAGAACGGCGCTCAGCGATCCGCGGTCGGCTGCCGAGACCTATTCGACGATCTGAACTGAGAAAGTTCGTTGCGTAACGTCGCCGCCAAGCTCTGCCTGGATTGAAAACGTGTCTGCGCCGGTCTCGCCCGGCCGCGCCGTGTAATAGATGCCCGTGCCGCTCACCTTCGCTCCGATGCACGTGTTTGAAGCGCTGGTATTCACCGTCGTTTCCTGCCCGGGCTCGAACGACACTTCGCCTTTGGCAGCAGGTTGCGTGATGGTGATGTTCGGTGCCGGCAGGCTTTCACATTGCGCGCCGAAGCCCGCCATCACGAACACGCGTGCGCGCCGTCCGGCAACCACCGGATTTCGCCTCACGCCGTCGCCAGATCCTTCCGTCGCGCCGACCGGCGCCGCGTCCGAAGAAGGGCCGGAAGAGGAGCAACCTGAAACGAGCAAGAGCAGAGAGAGACAGGCGACTAAACGAGCAACGTTCGAGATCAAGGTGAACCCTCAAGGCCGCCAAAGCGGGGACGCGCACATTGCCATGGCAGACACGACCAATCACGCCACAAAAAGGCGGGGCTGTGGAGAAGTGGCCCTCAAACAACGACGCGCCGGATCTGGGGATCCGGCGCGTCATCCGTGTCTTAGCTCAGCCCCGATCTAGTGCGTCAGGTAGAGCTGATTGATCTTGAGCGCGATGTCGCGGAAGGCTTGTTGCAGCTCGGCACCACTGTCTGGCGTGTAAGCCATCGAGGGGTCCGTCGCGCATTGGCTCAGCGTCTGGATGGCGGTCGCGTTTTTTCCGAGCGCAAAACCGACCGTATAGACTGTGATGCCTTTGGCTTTCATCGCCGTGCACAGCGAACGCGCCTGGGTTGTCGAGTCGCCGTTCGCCGCCGCTCCCGCGCCAGTCGACCCGGTCGACACACCATTGGCGTCGTACTGCAGGTTATACTCGCCGTCGGTCATCAGGATGGCGATCTTGCGCGGACCGCTGCCGTAGGCAGATGCGGCGGCAGACGCCGCCCAAAGCGAATTCCAGTTCGGCGAAAGCGTGTACCAGGCCCACGCGGTGCCGACCTGACCTGCCGTGGAGTTAGATAGAACCAGATTGTCGATGCGGTTTTTGAGAACGGTTTTGTCCTTGGTCAGCGGGACGAGTTCGTCCGCCGCGGGCAGGCCGCACTTGGCGTCGCTTTCGAACATCGTCATGACGTAGTTGTTCGTTCCAGGCGCAACATCGTTGTATTTGTTGGAGCCTTTGCGTTCCACAACGCATTCGGTCGGATAGTACGTCACCTTCGAAGTGTTGCCGCGGGACGTGTAGGTATACTCGACCTTGGAAGCGGGTGTTCCGCGCGCCTTTGTGTTGGCGCTGGTCGGCAGACGCACGCCTTCGGCGAACGGCACGATCGCGACGCGCACCGGATTGTAGTTGGCGGCATCGGAGATCACGATGCTGACGAGATCATTGGCGGCCTTCTTGAGGTCGGTGATCTTCGTCCCGCCCATCGAGCCCGTGACGTCGAGCATCATGGAGATCTCGACCTCGTCGTTGGCCTTGCCACCGGCGCGCAGAACGGCCTTCGAGTAAGATGCTTCCGCGGTGTTTAGGAGCGGCAGTTTTGGGATGTTCGCAAAGCCGAGGAACGCCGTTTTGATGTAGGCGTTGCCCGTGGCCGCGAATGCGGTGTTCTGATCCACGGCATCGAACTTGATGGTGTCGTCGATGACCTCTGCCCGGGTTTTCGTGTTCTCGGTATAATATTGTTGCGCCGCCTGCCGTGCTCCGGTCAGATCCTTGTCGTTCACCTGGAGAATGCGGCCGCCCGCAAGCACCGCGGCGTCCATGGCCGCGATCGTCTGATGCCGGGCCTGCAGCCAGCGGCCAAGATCGACCGCCCCGCCCACGAATAGGCACAGCGCCACGAGCAGCATGGCAAACATGATGGCGATGCTGCCGTCGCGGTTTTCGCCGAACCGGCGCGCGAACGACTTTGCCCGAGACAAGCAGAGCGGCCCATGGGCCCGGCGCTTGAGCGACGGGATGAGCGAGGCGACGAACGAAACCATAAACGCGGCTCCCACAAACTATTGGAGCTACGTTCCTTCGCCACCATCTTAGAACCCGTTAACGGCCCCATTCTACGGGCGCCAGGGGCGGGTTTTTGCTGCGGGACGGTAAACGGTCTCGGAAGGATATACCCGGCATTCGATGGATCCGACGGCGGACGGTTCGCGCAAGGGGAAGCCGAGCCTGAAAGTCACGAAAAGTGGCGCCCTACGGGTTGTTTACAATGCGCCGCGGGCGGGGGTCGTCTATATTTGAGGCAGCACCAGCGCCCCACGGCATCCGGAGGACAAGGGAGGACGACAGCCGCACTTGGCGGACCCCCGTCAAGGAAGCACCCCAGTGCGGCGCCCCAGCGAACCATGATCGATAACAAGCTTGAACTCCTCCTCGCCTTGGCACGGGAACGGCACTTCGGCCGCGCAGCGGACTCAATGGGCGTGACCCAACCGACGTTGTCTTCGGCCCTCAAAAGCCTTGAGGACCAGTACGGCGTGCTGATCGTGGAACGGGGTTCCCGCTTCCGGTGCTTCACACCCGAAGGTGAGCGCATCCTGGACTGGGCGCGCCGCATAGTTGCCGACGTCCGGGCCATGCGCCAGGAGATCGAAGCCCTGAAGAAGGGGCTGACCGGTCACCTCAAGCTGGCCGTGATCCCGACCGCCCTCCCGTTCCTGACCGAGCTGACGGTGCCCATGCGCCGCCGCTACCCGGACGTGCACCTGACCGTGTTGTCCATGACCTCGGACTCAATCCTCGCCCGGCTGGAGAATTTGGAAGCCGACATCGGCATTTCCTACGTGGATGCCGAGCCGCCGGCCCGCTTTGAAACGGTGCGGATCTACGACGAGCAGTATGTGCTACTCGTCGCCCCGGAAAGCCCACTGGCTGAACGCGAGCAGGTGACCTGGGCGGAAGCGGGCCAGCTTCCGCTCTGTCTGCTCACGCCCGACATGCAGAACCGCAGGCTGATCGACCGGCATCTGGAGGAGGCGGGCGTCCGCCAGACCCCCACACTCGAAAGCAACTCGATGCTGGTTCTCTATGCCCATGTCCGGTCGGGGGAGTGGGCAAGCATCCTTCCGTCCCGGCTGGCGGAAACGCTGGACCGGCCCAGCCGCCTGAAGCCGATCTCGCTGGTGAAGCCCACGGTGACTCACAAGATCGGCCTCGTCGTCACGAAGCGCGAGCCCCATTCGCCCCTGGTCGCGGCCTTCCTTGCCCACGCAAAGCGTATCGCCAACTTGAAGGCCACCGAGGTCGCCTAGCAGAAGCCGCCGGGCAAAAGGCCTGCATACTGATAGAAACCATCTATCGTCGCACGAAAGAGGTCTATTGATTTTTCTCGGCCAGATGGTGATCTAGTTTCTAATAACTATAAACAACGAGGAAGCCCATGAGCCGCTTCGAACCGTGGAGCGAAGAGCGCACGGTCGAAATTATCGCTGATCACAAGGCGTTGGAGGGGCCTTTGATGCCCATCCTGCACGCCCTTCAGCATGCGTTCGGTCACGTGCCCGAAGAGACAATTCCTGTGCTCGCGCGGGAGCTTAACCTCTCGCGTGCAGAGGTGCACGGCGTTGTCACCTTCTATCACGATTTCCGCCACGAGCTGCCCGGCAAGCACATCCTCAAGTTGTGCCGCGCCGAGGCCTGCCAGTCCATGGGCTGTGAACGCCTGGTGGAGCGTGCCGAATCGAAGCTCGGCGTCGAATGCGGCAACACCACCGCAGACGGCCGCGTGACGCTGGAGGCGGTCTACTGCCTCGGCCTTTGCGCCACCGCGCCCTCGGCCATGATCGACGGACGCGTCGTGGGGCGGCTCGACAACACCCGTCTCGACCAGCTTTTGAAAGAGGCCCAGGCATGACGCTTCGCGTATACATATCGCGCGACGCGGCGGCGGTCGCCGTCGGAGCCAACGAGGTCGCGTCCGCCTTGGCAGAAGCGGCCAAGAAGGTTGGCGCGAAGATTCAGATCGTGCGTAACGGCTCGCGCGGCATGCTGTGGCTCGAGCCGCTGGTCGAGATCGAGCGTGATGGCGTCCGCTACGGTTTCGGCCCCGTCACCCAGTCGGACATCGATAGCCTCGTGAAGGCGGGCATCTTCGAAGGCAAGCCCGCAACTTCGATCAAGCATCCGCTCGCCATCGGCGTGGTGGATGAGCATCGTTACATGAAGCGCCAGACGCGCCTGACGTTCGCGCGCTGCGGCATCACCGATCCCGTTTCCTTCGACGATTATCGCGCTCATGACGGCTACAAGGGCCTTGAGCGCGCGCTCGAAATGAAGCCGATCGAGATCGTCGAAGAGGTCACCAAGTCCGGCCTGCGTGGCCGCGGCGGCGCCGGCTTCCCGACCGGCATCAAGTGGAAGACCGTCCACGACACCCCGATGGGGCAGCAGAAGTACATCGTCTGCAACGCGGACGAGGGCGACAGCGGCACCTTCGCCGACCGCATGATCATGGAAGGCGACCCCTTCCTGCTCGTGGAAGGCATGACGATTGCCGGTATCGCTGTGGGCGCCACGCGCGGCTACATCTACCTGCGTTCGGAATATCCGCACGCACAAATCGCGTTGAACCAAGCCATCGCGGCCGCCAAGAAGGCCGGCTTCCTGGGGCAGAGCATCTGCGGCACGAATCACGCGTTCGAACTGGAAGTCCGCATGGGCGCCGGCGCCTACGTCTGCGGCGAGGAAACCTCGCTCCTCGAAAGCCTCGAGGGCAAGCGCGGCCTCGTGCGCGCCAAGCCGCCGCTGCCCGCTCACAAAGGTTTGTTTGGACAGCCGACCGTCATCAACAACGTGCTCTCGCTGTGCGCGGTCCCGTACATCCTGGCAGAAGGCGCCAAGGCCTACTTTGATTACGGCATGGGCCGCTCGCGCGGGACGATGCCGATCCAGCTGGCCGGCAATCTCAAGTACGGCGGTTTGTTCGAAACGGCGTTCGGCATCACTTTAGGTGAGCTGATCGACGATATCGGCGGTGGCACCGTTACCGGCAGGCCCGTGAAAGCTGTTCAGGTCGGTGGTCCGCTCGGGGCCTATTTCCCGCGCGCTCGGTTCGATACGCCCTTCGACTATGAGGCGTTCGCGGCCAAGGACGGCCTGATCGGACACGCTGGAGTTGTTGTGTTCGACGAGACCGCGAACATGGCGAAACAGGCACGGTTCGCGTTCGATTTCTGCGCCATCGAGAGCTGCGGAAAATGCACGCCCTGCCGCATCGGCTCCACGCGCGGTCGCGAGACGATGGACAAGGTCATGGCCGGCGAAAACACGGCCAAAAACCTCGCCGTCATCGAAGATCTATGTAACACGATGAAGTTTGGATCCCTTTGCGCTTTGGGTGGGTTCACCCCATATCCCGTTATGAGCGCGTTGACACATTTCCCGGAAGATTTCGGGCGGCCGGCGCGGAAGCTGGCCGAGGCAGCGGAGTAAGGACGAATGGCCCTCATCAAGGAAACGGATTACGGCACGCCGGCGTCGAAATCCGAAAAGATGGTGACGCTGACCATCGACGGAAACGAGATCACGGTGCCCGAAGGCACGTCGATCATGCGCGCCGCAATGGAAATGGGGACGGAAATCCCCAAGCTCTGCGCCACCGACATGCTGGAGAGCTTCGGCTCCTGCCGCCTCTGTCTCGTGGAGATCGAGGGCCGTAACGGCACGCCCGCTTCGTGCACCACGCCGGTTGCGCCCGGCATCTCAGTCCGCACGCAGACGCCGCGTCTCGCGGCCATCCGCAAGGGCGTGATGGAGCTCTACATCTCCGACCATCCGCTGGACTGCCTCACCTGCGCCGCCAACGGCGACTGCGAGCTTCAGGACATGGCCGGCGCCGTCGGCCTTCGCGACGTCCGTTATGGCTACGAGGGCGAAAACCACGTCTTCGCCAAGATGGACGGCGCCGCCAACGACCTCTGGATGGCGAAGGACGAGAGCAACCCGTACTTCACCTATGACCCGTCGAAGTGCATCGTCTGCAACCGCTGCGTCCGCGCGTGCGAAGAGGTGCAGGGCACCTTCGCGCTGACGATCTCGGGCCGTGGCTTCGATAGCCGCGTCGCAGCCGGCATGAGCGAAGCTTTCCTCGATAGCGAATGCGTATCATGCGGCGCCTGCGTGCAGGCTTGCCCCACCGCAACGCTCACCGAGAAGGCCGTTGTCGAAATCGGCCAGCCCGAACACTCCGCCATCACTACCTGCGCCTACTGCGGCGTCGGCTGCGCCTTCAAGGCTGAGATGCGCGGCGAAGAAGTCGTGCGCATGGTGCCGTGGAAGGACGGCAAGGCCAACCGCGGCCACTCCTGCGTTAAGGGCCGCTTCGCGTATGGTTACGCAACCCATCAGGATCGCATCCTCAATCCGATGGTGCGCGACAAGATCACCGACCCCTGGCGCGAAGTGAGCTGGGAAGAAGCGATCGCTCGCGTCGCGTCCGACTTCCGCCGTATCCAGAAGGATTACGGGCGCGCAGCGGTGGGCGGCATCACCTCGTCGCGTTGCACGAATGAGGAAGCCTACCTCGTTCAAAAGATCATCCGCGCCGGCTTCGGCGTCAACAACGTCGACACCTGCGCCCGCGTCTGCCACTCGCCGACCGGCTATGGCCTCAAGACGGCGTTCGGCGAAAGCTCGGGCACGCAGGACTTCGACTCCGTTGAGAACACCGACGTCATCCTCGTCATCGGCGCTAACCCGCCGGACGGACACCCCGTGTTCGCGAGCCGCATGAAGAAGCGTATCCGCGAAGGCGCCAAGCTGATCGTTATCGATCCGCGCCGCACGGATCTTGTGAAGTCACCTCACATCAAGGCGGACTATCATCTTCCGCTCCAGCCGGGCACCAACGTCGCCGTCGTCACGGCGATGGGCCATGTCATCGTCACCGAGGGTCTCGTCAACGAAAAGTTCGTGCGCGAGCGCTGCGATTGGGACGAGTATCAGGAGTGGGCTGAGTTCGTCTCGCAGGAGGTCAATTCTCCCGAGGCGATGGAGAAGTACACGGGCGTTAAGCCCGAGCTGATCCGCGGCGCGGCCCGCCTCTATGCGACTGGCGGCAACGCGGCCATCTACTACGGCCTCGGCGTCACGGAGCACTCGCAGGGCTCGACGACTGTTATGGCGATTGCAAACCTCGCCATGGCGACGGGCAACATGGGACGCACGGGCGTCGGCGTGAACCCGCTGCGCGGCCAGAACAACGTCCAGGGCTCCTGCGACATGGCCTCGTTCCCGCATGAGCTGACCGGCTATCGCCACATCTCGGACGCCGCCACCCGCGCCATGTTCGAGAAGGAGTGGAACTGCACGCTCGATCCGGAGCCCGGCCTCCGCATCCCCAACATGCTCGACGCGGCGGTCGAAGGCACGTTCAAAGCCATCTACATCGAAGGCGAGGACATCCTTCAGTCCGACCCCAACACGCACCACGTGGCCGCCGGCCTCGAGGCGATGGAATGCGTCGTCGTACAGGACCTCTTCCTCAACGAGACCGCGCGCTACGCGCACGTGTTCCTGCCGGGCTGCACCTTCCTCGAGAAGGACGGCACCTTCACGAACGCCGAGCGCCGCATCCAGATGGTCACCAAGGTGATGCGTCCGAAGAACGGTTACGCGGACTGGGAGATCACGCAGATGATCGCCCAGAAGCTGGGTCTCAACTGGAACTACTCGGATCCGTCCGAGATCATGGACGAGATCGCCCGCCTGACGCCGACCTTCACAGGCGTCTCGTATGAGAAGATCCGCAAGATGGGCTCCATCCAGTGGCCCTGCAACGAGCAGCACCCCGAAGGCACGCCCATCATGCACGTCGGCACGTTCGACCGTGGCAAGGGCAAGTTCATGCTCACGGAATACGTGCCGACCGACGAGCGGACCGGCGCGCGCTACCCGCTTATCCTCACCACGGGCCGCATCCTCTCGCAGTATAACGTCGGCGCCCAAACGCGCCGCACGGCGAACGTGGCTTGGCATCCCGAGGATATCCTCGAGATCAACCCGTTCGATGCTGAGCATCGCGGCGTCAAGGACGGCGATTGGGTCACGATCCGCAGCCGCGCGGGTGAGACTGCTCTGCGGGCGCTGATTACGGACCGCGTCGCCACGGGCGTCGTCTACACGACGTTCCACCACCCGATGACGCAGGCCAACGTCATCACCACCGATTACTCGGACTGGGCGACCAACTGCCCCGAGTACAAGGTGACCGCGGTGGAGGTCTCGCGCTCCAACGGCCCGACGCAGTACCAGGAGAAGTACGAGGAATTCTCCGACGTCACCCGCCGCATCGCGCCGGCGGAAGCCGCGGAGTAGTTTCCATGGCGGAGGCCTCTCTCCGCGTGCCGTCGATCCGGGTTTCGCAAACTCGGATCGACGATACGAACCGATCGATCCCGGAAGAAGTGCCCATCGCGCTTGTCTATGACGGCTCGACACATGCCGTCATGATGGCGACGCCTGCCGATCTCGAAGATTTCGCCGTCGGCTTTTCAATGACCGAAGGCGTTATTCGCGACATCGACGAGATCCGCGAGTTTGAAATCGTTCAGCACGACAAGGGTATCGAGGCCCGCATGTGGCTCGTGCCTGATAGCGGGCGCACCCATGCCGAGCGCCGGCGCCGCATCGCCGGCCCGACGGCCTGCGGTCTGTGTGGCGTCGAAAGCTTGGAGGCTGCCGTGCCTCCTCCGCGCAAGGTCGCCGACACGGCCTCGACGACCGCGCGCGACATCGACAAGGCACTCGCGATGCTGCCGCTTGAGCAGACGCTCAACCTCGCCACACGCGCGGTTCATGCTGCCGCCTTCTGGGACGCGAACACCGGCGCCATCGCCCTCGTGCGCGAAGATGTCGGCCGCCACAACGCCCTCGACAAGCTCGTCGGAGCCGTGACCAGGGCCCAACTCGATCCAGCCAAGGGCTTCGTCATTCTAACGAGCCGCGTCTCCGTGGAAATGGTGCAGAAGACGGCCATGCTCGGCGCGGAAATCATCGTCGCCGTCTCGGCCCCGACCGCGCTCGCGCTGGAAACGGCCCACGCCGCCGGCATCACCCTGGTCGCCATTGCGCGGCCTGATGCGTTCGAGATATTTACTCATCCCCACCGCATAGCCCTTGCCGCTCAGCCTGGGGACAATGCCCGCCAAGAGGTCCAATCGCATGCACTCCCCTAACGACACGCTGGTCCGCATGGCCAACGACATCGGAAAATTCTTCCGTACCCAGGGCGAAGAGAAGGGCGTCAACGGTATTGCCGATCACGTCAGGAAGTTTTGGGAGCCGCGCATGAAGGCTGCCATCTTCAAGCACATAGAAGCTGGCGGGAACGGTCTCGATCCGATGGTGCTGACCGCGCTCAAGAAGCTGCGGGAGGTGGCAAATGCCGACGGGACGATGAAGCCGTCTGCCCCATCGATCCCCCCTGTGCCGGCCGCTGACGGCGCGAATACCGCGCCGCTCCACAACCCCGCCAAGGGCGTCAAGGGAGCTAAAATGGGCGGAAGATCCGGTAAATCCGTTCGCTGAGCCCGTTTGGATTGTCGGAAGCGCTCGGGAAACTACCGGCGTGATCGTACGCATTGCGGGCGGCGCTCGCACTGGCATGCTGTCTAAGCAGCATAACGCAAGGCCCTCCATGATCTCGCTGGGAAGCACACGTCTTTTGCTGGCCATCGCAGCGCTGGCAGTCTTTTCCGCAAGCGAACGAGCTGAAGCCGCTAAGCGCCACATCGTTGTGACGGCGGTCGAGCCGAAGGGCGGTGCGAATGTCGAGAAGGAACCGTTCCCCGCCACGCCGCTGCCTGAAGGCGGCGGCTACGTGATGAAGAAGCCCAACGACGAGGGGCGCTGGGAGGTCGCGGTCTATGTGTTCGAGCCGCGCCAGATCTTCGTCGACGAGGGAGACGAGGTCACCCTCGAGTTCGTCGGCATCAACGGCGCCAACCACCCCGTCACGATCGACGCCTATGGCCAGACGTTCGAGCTGAAGCGCGGCCACATCAACAAGGTGACCTTCACAGCCGATAAGCCGGGCCGCCACAGCATCGTCTGCTCGGCGCACCTCCCGACCATGGTCTCCGAACTGATCGTCACCCCGAAGTAGTAAGGGTATCGAGCAAAGCAACGGCTTAAGGGGGCCACCGCATCGCCGGCGCCTCACTGTCACCCTAGGCCTTGTGCCTAGGATCCAATTCACCTCTTGGGGAAGCCATAGTTTGTGTCGGCACCGATCCCGAACACCTCTCCGCACCCGCTGCACGTTGGATCCTCGGGACAAGCCCGAGGATGACAAAGGAGTGAAGGGCAGCTAAGCCGCCGCCGGGCGCTCCACGCCTGTCGGGGGAGGACCTTGCTTCTCGAGTTCTTCGTACTCGGCGTCCGTGTAGACGCGCGAACGTGTGAGGAAGCGCACGCCCTCGGGCGCTTCGAGCGAGAAGCCCGAGCCGCGCCCCGGCACCACGTCGATGATCAGATGCGTGTGCTGCCAGTAGTCGAACTGCGCCGCACCCATATAGAACGGCTGCCCGCCGATTTCGCCGAGATAGACGTCCTGCGCGCCCACGCGGAAGTCGCCGCGCGGATAGCACATGGGCGCGCTGCCATCGCAGCAACCGCCCGACTGATGGAACAGCAGCGGGCCGTGAGCGCCCTTGAGCTTTTCGATCATCGCCAGCGCGTCCGCCGTCGCCGTTACTCGTTCGACCATCGGTGTCTCCTTCGACCCTTACGCGGGGATCTTCTCGCTGGAGGGTACCACGATTGCGAAGATGTCGGCCAACGCCGCGAGCGCACCGCTGTGCACCGCGGCCGCCGGCAGCTCTCCGCCGAGCGGGTTCGGCAAAGCGCGGGTCGCGGTCGCGTTGCCGACGACAGTGGTCCGATACCCGTGATTGAACGCGGCGCGAGCCGTCGAGTTCACGCACACGTGCGTCATGAACCCAGCCAGCACGAGGTCCGTCACGCCGAGCCGCTTGAGTTCCGCGTCGAGATCCGTCTGCTCGAACGAGCTTGGATAGGCCTTGGTGATGACTTTCTCACCCTGCGCGGGGGCCACCACGTCCGCGATGGCGCCGATCTGCGCGCGCACGTCATAGGGGCTGCCCGGGCCGGCATCATGCTGAATATGGATAACCGGAGTACCGGCCTCCCGTGCCCGCTGGAGAAGCGTGGCGCACTCCTTCAGGGCGGGCTCCACACCTTCGAGCTGCATGATGCCTTCGCGATAGGTGTTCTGGCAGTCGATCAGCACCAGAGCGGATTTGGAGAGCGGGGCTGGCGTATCGGGCAGCGCCAGCAGCGAGCGCAGTGTCGGGCGAGATTCGGTCATAAGCGGAATTCCTGACATCAGTTTCGAAAGGTAAGCGGGCGCGTTCCGCAAACGAAACAGCGCGGCCTTTCGGCCGCGCTGAATCGGAAGGAACCCACCTTCGGTAAGGCCCGGCCAGGCCTTAGAAGAAGCCCAAAGCCTTCGGGCTATAAGAGACCAGCATATTCTTGGTCTGCTGATAGTGGTCGAGCATCATCTTGTGCGTCTCGCGGCCGATGCCCGACTGCTTGTAACCACCGAACGCGGCGTGTGCCGGGTAGAGGTGGTAGCAGTTGGTCCAGACGCGACCGGCCTGGATCGCGCGGCCGAAGCGATAGGCACGCGTGCCGTCGCGGGTCCACACGCCCGAGCCGAGGCCGTAGAGCGTATCGTTGGCGATGGCGAGGGCTTCCTCGTCCGTCTTGAAGCGCGTGACCGAGACAACCGGTCCGAAGATCTCTTCCTGGAAGACGCGCATCTTGTTGTTGCCTTCGAGGATCGTCGGCTTGACGTAGTAGCCTTCCGACGTCTCGCCGTCGATGATCGCGCGCTCGCCGCCGGTGAGAACCTTGGCGCCTTCGTCGCGGCCGATCTGGATGTACGACAGGATCTTCTCGAGCTGATCGTTCGAGGCCTGCGCGCCGATCATGGTCGAGGCATCCAGCGGATGGCCCTGCTTGATCTTTTGCACGCGAGCGATCGCCCGCTCCATGAACTTGTCGTAGATGCTTTCGTGAACGAGCGCACGCGACGGGCAGGTGCAAACCTCGCCCTGGTTCAGCGCGAACATCGCAAAGCCTTCGAGCGCCTTGTCGAAGAATTCGTCGTCCTGAGCGGCAACGTCGGCGAAGAAGATGTTCGGGCTCTTGCCGCCGAGCTCAAGCGTGCAGGGGATGATGTTCTCGGACGCGTACTGCATGATCAGGCGGCCCGTCGTGGTCTCACCCGTGAAAGCGATCTTGGCGATGCGCTTGTTCTGGGCGAGCGGCTTGCCGGCCTCGACGCCAAAGCCGTTGACGACGTTGAGCACGCCGGCGGGAAGGATATCGCCGATGAGGTCCATCAGAACCATGATGCTCATAGGCGTCTGCTCGGCCGGCTTCAGCACGACGCAGTTGCCGGCGGCAAGAGCGGGGGCGAGCTTCCAGCAGGCCATCAGCAGCGGGAAGTTCCACGGGATGATCTGGCCGACGACGCCGAGCGGCTCGTGGAAGTGATAGGCGACGGTGTCGTGGTCGATCTCGGCGATCGAGCCTTCCTGGGCCCGCACGCAGCCGGCGAAATAGCGGAAGTGATCTATGGCGAGCGGAAGGTCGGCTGCCGTCGTCTCGCGGATCGGCTTGCCGTTGTCGAGCGTCTCCACCATGGCGAGCAGCTTGAGGTTGCTCTCCATCTTGTCGGCGATCTTGTTCAGGATCCGGGCGCGCTCGGCCGACGAGGTCTTACCCCAGGCGTCCTTGGCCTTATGGGCGGCGTCGAGAGCCAGCTCGATGTCCTCTGCCGAGGAGCGAGCGACATCGCAGAGCGGCTTGCCGGTGACGGGCGTCAGGTTGGTAAAATACTGACCTTTGACCGGAGCGACCCACTGGCCGCCGATGAAGTTGTCGTACCGGGGGCGAATACGGATCTGCTGGGAAACTTCATTCAGGGCTTGTTGGATCATTGGCTCCTCCTTGGAAAGGGCTCGAGGTCGCGCAGAAGGCGCGCCTGAATTCTTGTTGGTCTGGTAAGTTGTTGCTTAGATAGAGAGGCGGGTCCCGCCCGTCTATACTCCAAAGGTCTAGGGACGGCGGGTGCTTGGCAACCTTCGCGGACGCATTTCAGACGTCCGAATGTGGGCAGAATAAGTCGGCTTTGAAATCTTACGGTGCCGGGATGTTGGCGCGGCCGGGCCCTATGTTGCTCTTGATGCGCGAGCTTATCTCGCGGAAACTTTCCCGATGAGCGCCGGGGGAAAAACGGACGTACAACCCGAGCCGGGCGGATGGCTGTCCCTGTTCGGAATGGCCGGACATCCGCGTGGCCTGGGCGTGCTGTTCTTCGCCGAGCTGTGGGAGCGCTTCTCCTACTACGGCATGCGGGCCCTGCTGGTCCTGTTCATGGTTACCCCGCCAGCGGAGGGCGGCCTTGGGCTGTCGGCGGCGGAAGCGGCGCTCATCTACGGCAACTACGCGATGTCCGTGTACCTCCTCTCCATTCCAGGAGGGGTCGCGGCGGACAGGTTCCTCGGGGCCTGGACCGCAGTGCTCGTCGGCGGCGTCATCATTGCCGCGGGGCACTTCACGCTGGCGCTCGCCGGGCCGACGGCCTTCTTTGTCGGGCTCGGTCTCGTTGCCATCGGCACCGGCCTCTTCAAGCCGATGATCAGCGCGCTCGTCGGCACGCTATACGGCGAGCATGATCCGCGCCGCGACGCGGGCTTTTCCATTTTCTACATGGGCGTAAACGTCGGCGGATTCTTCGCGCCGCTCGTTACCGGCTTTCTCGCCCAAAGCGCGACGATGAAGGGTTGGCTTGCGGCCCAAGGCTTCGATCCGCTCGCGAGTTGGCACTGGGGATTTGCCGCCGCCGGCATCGGCATGATCGTTGCGCTCGTGATCTTCGTCATCTTCGGCCGGGACCTCCAGGCGCCGCTTCCTGGGACGGAGAACGGCGATGCCGCTCCGACCTCCGGATTGGGCTACCTCTTGGCAGTTATCGCTGGGACGTTGATCCTGATGGGCCTCGTGATGTTGTCGGACCGGCCCGGCTTCGAATTTCTGCGCTGGGCCTACGTGCTGGTGCCCGCCGCTCTCGTGATCGTGTTCGGGTTTTCGGCCGATGAGGTGCGCCGCCGCTTCGGGGCAATGTTCGTGCTCTTGATTGGCGCCATCCTGTTCTGGGCCATCTTCGAGCAGGCGGGCGTCACCATCGCCTTGTTCGCCGATCAGCTGACGAGGTCCGAGATCGCGGGGTTCGAGTTTCCCTCGGCGTGGTTCCAGTCGCTGAACTCTCTATTCGTGATCTTGCTCGCACCTTTCTTCGCCGGCCTTTGGCTGCGGCTCGGAGACCGCCAGCCTTCGAGCCCGGTGAAGTTTGGTCTCGCCCTCTGCTTCCTGTCGCTCTCGTTTCTATTGATGGTTCCCGCGGCGATGCTCACGGCGGAAGGCCGCATCAGCCCGTTTTGGCTGGTCGGGCTCTTTTTCCTGCAAACCGTAGGCGAACTTTTGTTGAGCCCTGTCGGTCTGAGCACGATGACTCAGCTCGCACCGAAGCGCGCCGTAGGTTTGGTGCTGGGGATTTGGTTTTTAGGCTTCGCTCTCGGCAGCAAGCTCGCGGGCGTGCTGGGCGCGGGCTTCACCAACAACGATCCCGACGCGTTGGCGTGGAACTTCCTTTGGCAAGCCGCGCTCGCAGGTGTGGCCGCCGTCGCATTCTTCGCGCTGACGCCCTGGGTGAAGCGCCTGATGGGCGAGGTCAGATAGCCTGTCAGCGCGCCGCGTTGAGGCGTTCAAATCCGGCGTTGAGATCTGCGATCAGGTCGCCGACGTCGTCGAGTCCGATGTGCAGGCGGAGCGACGGACCTTCGGCGGTCCAGTCGGTGGCCGTGCGGTAGCGCTTCGGATTGAACGGGACGATGAGGCTCTCGAAACCGCCCCACGAGTAGCCCATGCCGAACAATTCCAGGCCATCGAGCATGGCGGCGAGCGCCTTGCGGGGCGCGGGTTTCAAGATGATAGAGAAAAGTCCGGAAGCGCCTTTGAACTGCGCCTTCCAGAGTACGTACCCGGGATTGCTCGGCAGCGCTGGGTGCAGCACGCGTTCGACTTCGGGCCGTTGCTCGAGCCACGCCGCCACTTCGAGCGCCGAAGCCTGATGACGATCGAGCCGTACCGAGAGCGTGCGCAGTCCGCGCAGCCCCAGGTAGCTCTCTTCGGAGCCGGGGCATCCGCCGAGCGTCGCGCGCGCGTCCTCGACGAGCTTTGTCGTTCGCGCATTCGCGGTGATTGCGCCGAGCATCGCATCGGCATGGCCGACGATGTACTTCGTGCACGCGTTGATCGAGACGTCGACGCCGTGGTCGAGCGGCCTGAAGAAAAGCGGCGTGGCCCAGGTATTGTCCATGATGACCGTGGCGTCGCGCGCGTGCGCCGCCTTGGCGATCGCGGCGATGTCCTGCATCTCGAAGGTGAGCGAGCCGGGCGCCTCGGTAAACACCACGCGCGTGTTGGGCTGGATGAGATCGGCGATACCAGCGCCGACCAGCGGGTCGTAATAGGTCGTCGCCACTCCGAGCCGCGCGAGGATCGTATCGCAGAAGCGCCGCGTCGGCTGGTAAACGCTGTCGACCATCAGCACGTGATCCCCGGCCTTGACGAACGCGAGAATGGCCGTGGTCACCGCCTGATAGCCTGAGGCCGTGAGCAGCGTCCGCTGGCCGCCCTCCAGCTGGCAAATGGCCTCTTCAAGGGCCGCGGTCGTGGGGGTTCCGTGCCGGCCGTACTTGAAGGGCTGGTCGTCGTAAGCATCCAGGGCGTCGAGCGTCGGAAAAAGGACCGTGGACCCCCGATAAACGGCGGGATTGACGAAACCGTGCTGCGCTGCCGGATTGCGCCCGCCGTGAACCACCTCCGTCGCCGGCTGGCGCGTTTTTCCGGAGCCCTTTTGCGGTTTGGTCATCGGGGAGGATCCTTGCCTGGCGGGACGGCGGGCAGCCAAATGATGCCGAGCGCCCTTTGACGCAACTTCCCTCTTTGGTCAAGGGCTTGACCATCGGGACGCAACGCGGGATGTGTGACAGCAGAGGAGCAACCACGCTTGGCCGTCGTCGCCACGTGACGGTACACGAAATGAACGCCGGCTCGCCAGAGCCGGCTTGCGTTCGGGATGTCTCTGCACTTGATGCTTCATTGGATCCGCAGGTATGCGCAGATTATGGTCGCCCGCCGAAGGCCGGCTGGCGCAGGCACGTGCTTTACGGTGCTTTGCGCTGCCGTCGGGCTGACGGTCGCGACGACCGGTACATCGCTCGCGGCCGCCACGACCCTCGACGACGTGAGGGCGCGAGGGCATGTCGTGTGCGGCGTCTCTGAGGGCACGCCGGGCTTCGCCACCGTCACGGGCGAAGGCCTTTGGAAAGGGCTGGATATCGATTTCTGCGGCGCCGTCGCTGCGGCCACCCTCGGGCGCCGCGATGCCGTCAAATACCGGGTCGTCTCGGCGGCCAACCGCTATCAGGCGCTGGCCGCACGCGAAGTCGATCTCCTGCCGCGCGCCAACGGGCGCACCTTGTCGAGAGACACCGAGCAAGGCGTTCGTTACGTCGACACGCTGTTCCACGATGGCCAGGGATTTCTCGTGCGGCGCGGCTACGCCGTCGCCAGCGTGCTCGAGCTTTCGGGCACGTCCGTTTGCGTCATGAGCGGGGCGAGCGCAGAGCAGGGGCTCGAGACCTTTTTTCAATCCCGCAAGATGCGCTACCAACTCGTTGTCGCCGAGCAATGGAGCGACGCCGTCAAGGCCTATGCCGATGGCGCCTGCACCGTGCTGACCGGCGACATCACCTTGCTCGCGGCGGAGCGCAGCCGTCTCATCAATCCGGCCGAGCACGTGCTTATGCCCGAGCTGATCAGCAAGGACATGCTGGGGCCGGTTGTGCGGCAGGGCGACGAACAGTGGTTTTCAATCGTCCGCTGGACGTTGGCGGCTTTGATCTCGGGAGAGGAACTCGGCATCACTAGCCAAAACATCGACAGCTTGCGCTCTTCACCCAATATCGATATCCGGCGCTTCCTGGGATTGGAGGCCGATCTCGGTCAGGGAATGGGGCTGCAACGCGACTGGAGCTACCAGATCGTGCGCCAGGTCGGAAACTACGGTGAGATGTTCGAGCGCAATATCGGATTGAGATCGCCGCTGGCGCTCGAGCGCAGCCTGAACAACATTTGGACCCGAGGCGGGCTCTTGTCCGCTGGGCCGCTGCGATAGTTGGGGGGAGGGCCGTGTGGTCGCAACCGTCGCTGCCATCGAGGTCACCGGCTGGGCAGGCAAGCTCCTGCTGCTCTTGCCCATCGTGGTGCTGCTGATTGTGATCTTGCGTCTCGAATGGCCACGGCGGTCCAAAAAGAAGCCGAAACCAGAAAATGCAATCCAGCGTGCGATTCCCGATGGCGCGCTGCCCACCGCCGCTCGGCACCAGCCCGAGAGCGAGCCTTTGCCCCCCGCGCCTGAAAGCGTGGCCATCGTTGATTGGGCGGAGCGCGTCCGAACCGCCGAGGCCGGCGGCGATCACGCCGCGCTCCCGGGCCTCTATCTCTCGTTCGCGAAATACGAGATCACGCAAGGACGCACGGACACCGCCGGAGACCATCTCCGCTCAAGCGTGCGCCTCGCTGCGAAAGCCAAGAACGCCTCCGTGCACGCCGAGGCACGCATCGAGCTTGCCGAGTTGGCGCGCGCGGCCGGCGATCTGACCACGGCGTGCGAGCACTGGCAGATCGCAAAGGGGCTGTTTCGCTCCCTGAGCCTGAAATCGGAGCTGGAGCATACCGAGCGCCTCATGCAGCGCCATGGTTGTCCGACGGATTGGGTGTTGAACGATTTCTGAGCCGTAGACGGGCCTCAGTTCATCACGACTTCGACTTGCGTCGTCTCGCCGTTCACGAGCGTGATGTCGCGCTGGAACTGGCGGCCCTGCGACTTCGCGATGACCGTATAGCTTCCAGGCGCGAGGATATGCGTCGGAAGCGCACCAACGCTTTCCTTCACCTCTTCGCCCTGCGGCGTCTGGATAGTCCATTGCGTGTCGGGCAGCGCTTCGCCTCCTGCGCGCGGAACGAGCTTGAAGGTGGCCTTCGCCGCCGAATGGGTCACGGTCGCTTCGGTGAGCTTGCCGGCTTCCACCGTCACGTCGCTGCTCACGATCGCATTGCAGTCGCCGTACGTCGAGACGATGTGATAGATGCCGGCATTGAGCCGGATGATGAGGTTCGGACGCGCGGCCGACAACACGAGCTTGCGATTGTCGGTCTGGTCGCGATCTGAGTAGATGGCGTAACTTACTGTGTTGTTCGCCGCTTCGCTGCCCGCGACCAGGGCCTTGATGCGAAGCCCGCCGGCATTCAGCACGAATTGCTCCGGCGCCGCTTCGGCGCCGGGCTTTACGGAAATCCGCCGCGTGATGTGGGCACGGCCCAACGCGGCGTTGACGACGTAGTCGCCCGTCTTGAGCTTGAACGTCGGGCGGGCATCCTGCTTTGTGGCGATCTGCACGCTTCGCCCGTCCGCGCCAGGCGTGTGCACGAAGACCCGCCAGACCAAACCCTCTTCGATTTCTTCGCCATCTGCCGTCAGCCGCGCAACCATGCGCACCGGCACGACCTCTTCGCTTTGCGGCGCCGCTTCGTTCGGCGCTGGCGTAGTGCCGGGCGGCGGCGTCGGCTGCCCTTGCAGACCGGTCAACCAATCTGCCGGGGACTGCGCGTGGCCAGGCAGAGGAAGTCCGAATGAAGCCACGGCCAGCACGAGAAGGGCGACCGCCTCTCGGCGCGCCCGGTGCAGTCTGGGCCATTTGGCCGTCTTAATCATTTGCCGTCATTGTTTTCTTCGAATTCATCGCGCCGGATCACGCCGCGAGACCGTGGTTGAAGTATGGCGCGGGGCCTTGGCGAGTGCCCATATAGGCTTGAATTTACGGCGTTCCGACTTGAAGTTCGCGCCGCTCTCCGGCCTTGAGGTCGAAAGGCTGCTCGGCGGGCCCGGAACCGCCGTCCGACAGAAGCACGTACCGCCCCGGCGCCAGCCTAACGCTGGAGGCGCCGCCCGGCCCCGAATGCGAAACCGTGCGCCCGCCGTTGTCCTTGATGCGCCAATGGCGCCCGGACGCACTGCCGGCCGCTACGGAAATCTCGCCCGATTCCAGCTTGAGCTGGACGCTCCCCCCACGACCATTCGAAAGGTCCATCAAGCCTTGAGCCTTTATGTTAAGACCGCTGACAACAGCTTCGACTCGATACCGAGCCGGCGGCAACAGGAAGGTGCCGGTGGAACCATTCGCACGCGCAATCTCGCGCTGATCACCCTCGCTCAGAACCCGGATCAGAACCGGCTGCGGCGTGGGCGGTGGCCCGCCTTGAGGTGCGCTTTCCACCGCCGTGACGGTGATCGACACCAGATTGAAGCTCGCCACCTGCTTGACCGTCGCGCCGCTGCCGAGCGCCACCCGGTCATGCTGTTCGGCAACGCCTGAGCGTGCCACGACGTAATAGGTGCCGGCCGGCAGCGTGAAGGTGGCGGCGGGGGCGGCCGTGCGTGCCACTTCGCGCCGGCCCTGCGGTGAATCCGGATCGTCTTCCTCGATGGTGTACACGACATCTTTTAGCGGTTGACCGTTGGCGGCATCGACGGCGCTGAGTTCGATCCGCCCTGTCCCGAGCACGGGCGCCACGTTCACGGAGGCGCCTTCGGCTATGGTGGTTTCGCCCGTCTGCTCGGCAAGGCCATCCTGCACGCGCACGCGGTAGGTTCCGGCGGGCAAAACCAGTTGAGCAGTACCCGTTCGCCCCATCCATACGGGCCGGTCCGCGCCACCATTCGCATCCTTGGCGGAGACCGTGACCAAAGGATCAGAAAGAACAGTTCCTCCCTTGTCGGCCAGGGCGTCGAGCTTCAGGACTCCGGCGTGGAGCGAGAGCTTTGCGCTTGTCGGCCCAGCCGCTGCGACTTCGATCGTTTGCCGGGCTGACGCCTGCCCGAAGTTCGCCGTCACCACATACGACCCGGGCGGCAAATCTAGCGACAACTCCTTTGCCCGCGCGGTTTTCAGGGGGGTATCGGGCTGCGCGGCATTGGCCACCGTCCACTGTACGGCGCCGGCGATGGGTGGACGTTCGGCGGAAAGGGCGGCAGTCAGCCGCAGACCGGGCGCCCCCGCGGGCGGCGGAACAGCTTCCTTGGGGACAGGCACCGCAGCGCCGGTCGTCGGGTCGACTCGTTCGAGATTGGCGAGCGTCAGCGCTTCGGAGAGAGCTGACGTGAGCGACGCCGAATCCTGGGCTTCGAGCACGCGACCCTTCGTTGCCCGCGCGACGCACATCAGGTTCTGGCTGTCAGCCTTCTCGAGGCCGAAGCCGATTAGGAATACGCGCGTATTCGGGTTGGCCTTTGCAATCTCCGCCGCCGATGCGCACGGGTCCTGCCAGCAGTTGTCCGGGCCGTCATGGATGATGATGACGCTGCCGGCTTCGCCCGGGGGAATTTGCTTGGCGGCTTCACGCATGGCGAGCGCGAGCGGGCCCTTGCCCTTGGGGCTGAGCCGATCCGCGATGGACAGGATACGTTCCGCCGGCCCGGCCTCCGGGGTGGCCAGCACTTCGACGTCGCTGCAGTCGGCCCGTCGCCGCTGTCCGAACGACATCAAGCCGAGACGAACTCTGGGCGATACGCTGGAGAGGGTTTGCCTCAGCGCCCCTCGGGCCAAATCGAACTTGGCGGGCTTTTCCGTGCCGATATTGCCCCACATGGACCCCGAGCCGTCGAGCACGATCACCGCCGGACCGTCGGAGGTTTCGTCCGCCGCGGCGCTGGGACGCGCCGGGACCGTTAACGCGAGGACCGTAAGTAAAAGCGGGGCGAGGCGGCGCAGGGGCAGCATTGGGCTTCGAATCCGTTGTCCTCGATTACGACGCGGACATTGTATCAGAGCCGCACTTGCGATAGCGAGGCCGTAAACCGGACTACACCAATAGTATTTCAGAGGCTTGACGCATGAACGACGCACTGCTGGAGACGCTCGCGACCCGGAGATCCGTGAAGCCGGACCGGTTGGAGGCGCCAGCTCCTTCAGCCGAACAACTGGACCGGATCCTGACGATTGCGGCCCGCGTGCCCGACCATAAAAAGCTTGTTCCCTGGCGCTTCATGGTGTTCGAGGGGGACGCGCGGGCCGCCGCCGGGGAAATCTTCGTCGAGGCCTGCAAGGCCGAGGAGAATGAGCCGTCACCTGTACGCCTCGAGACAGAGCGGACGCGCTTCCTGCGCGCGCCTCTCGTTGTCGCTGTCGTTTCGCGGGTCTCCAAACGTCCCGGCGCGCCGGAGTGGGAGCAGATTCTTTCAGCCGGGGCAGCGGCCTTCAATCTGTGCCTCGCCGCCAATGCCATGGGCTTCGGAACGTCTTGGCTTACGGAATGGGTCGCCTACAGCCCGACGGTTCGCGCCAAGCTCGGCCTCGCCGAGAACGAGCGCATCGTCGGCTTCATCCATATCGGCACGCCGAAGGAAAAGCCCGAGGACCGCGACCGTCCGAACCTTGCCGACATCGTCACGCGCTGGCAGCCGTAGCGCTTCGCAACGCGCGACTCTGCGAGGCCGCTGTTCGTCGACGAACAAGCGGCCCCGCGAAGACTCACTCACTCGACTTTTGATTCCGCATGGCGGCCTCGAGCTTCGTTTGCTCCTCGGGTGACAAAGTCGGCCTGTCGATCTTTATCGTCAGCTTGTCGAGTTTGCCTGTGAAGGTGAACGGCGGCTTGTAGTCGGCATCATTGACGCCAGTGAGGGTGTCGGATCCGATATCGAAGCTTTCGTCCCACTGCAGGATCATCGGCAACGTTTTCGGCATCGTCTTGGTGGCGACGGTATTGCCATCCACCTTGAGAGTGCCGGTGCCGGGCCGCCCGACGCCGCTGAAATTATTGAAAGCCAGCGTGCCTGCGCCCGAACCGTCGTATTTGAAATCGAATTCGATCGTGTGTTTGCCCGGCTTGAGTTCGTCCAGGCCGTCCCACTTGATCCGCTCCAGGTCGACCATGTTCCAGAGCCACACAGGCTTGCCCTTGAGCAGGTAGAATCCATAACCGGCAAACCGGCCGCCTGATGTGAGTATCATTCCCTCAGCCCCGCCGTCGGGGACCTCGATATCGGCTGTCACGGTGAACGACGTGTTCAGAAGCAGCGGAGAATCGCCCTGCGGCAGCCCCACCATCGGCCGCGTGTAGACGAATTCGCTGCGGCCTGCGGTGATGTTGGGCCGCGGAGCGACGACGCGGGCGGCAACCGAAGCGTCCATCGGGAAGACCTGGTACTTCTGGGCCTCGGCGATGAACGCCTTTTTCATTTCCTCGACCTTCTCGGGGTTCTTCGCCGCAATGTCGGTGGACTGCGTGAAATCCCCATTCAGATCGTAAAGCTGGAAGACTTGGTTGTTCAGAGGATCTGGGTTGGCGGGGCCGAACGCCTCCCAAGGCGCGCGGTTGACCTTGGTGCTTAGGAACCAGCCGTCCTTGTAGAGGGCCCACTGTCCCATCATCTCGAAATACTGGGTGGTGTGCCGGGCCGGAGCTTTGGCGTTCTCCGCATCGAAGGTGTAAGCGAAGCTAGTGCCCTCCATAGGCGCTTGCTTGATGCCGTCCACCGTCTCCGGTGCTGCGATGCCGCTCGCTTCGAGGATCGTCGGCACGACGTCGATCATGTGGACGAACTGCTCGCGCAAGGCTCCCTTGTCCTTGATGCGCGCCGGCCATGAGACGACCATATTCTGGTTGATGCCGCCAAGCCTGGATGCGTTCTGCTTGAACCAATCGAAGGGCGTGTCGAAAGCCCACGACCATCCGGCCGACATGTGATTGTACGTTTGTTCCGTTCCCCACACGTCGTAGAATTTCATCTGCTCCGCGACGGGCATCATGTTTATGCCGTTGAAGAACGCGACCTCGTTGGGGGTGCCGAGGGGGCCGCCCTCGGCGCTGGTGCCATTGTCGCCGTTGATATAGATGATCAGCGTATTCTCGAGCCGGCCGAGATCCTCAAAAGCCTGAACCACACGGCCGATCTCATGGTCGCTGTAAGCGGCGTAGGCAGCGAAGACCTCCACCTGCCGGATGAAGAGCTTCCTCTCGTCTGCGCTGAGCTGGTCCCATGGCTTCAGCATGCCGTTGGGCCATGGCGCGAGCTGCGAATCCTCCGGGATCACCCCGAGCTTTTTCTGGTTCTCGAAGATGAGCTCGCGCAGCTTCTCGTAGCCATCGTCGAATAGGTGCATTGCGCTAATCTTGTCCACCCATTCCTTAGTGGGGTGGTGCGGCGCGTGCGTTGCGCCGGGCGCGTACTTGATGAACAGCGGTTTCGATGGGTCCGTCTGGTGCATCCGCGTCATCCAGTCGATGGCGTCATCCGCCATGCCGGTGACGAGATTCCAGCCGGGTTTACCTGCAAAGGGGTAAATCTGGGTGGTGTTCCGGAACAGGTTTGGTTGCCACTGGTTGGCATCGCCGCCGACGAAGCCATAGAAATACTGAAATCCCATTCCGGTTGGCCACTGGTCGAATGGTCCGGCTTGGCTGGCCGCGAAAGACGGCGTGTTGTGGTCCTTGCCGAACCACGACGTGGCATAGCCGTTGTCGAGAAGAATGCGGCCGATAGTGGCTCGGTCTCTCGGGATTACGCTGTTGTAGCCTGGGAACCCGGTCGATTGCTCTGAGATCACTCCGAAGCCTACCGAGTGATGATTGCGGCCGGTTATCAGGCAGGCCCGCGTCGGCGAGCACAGCGCGGTCGAGAACACCCTGTTGTAACGCAAGCCTTGGCTTGCAATCCGGTCCATGGTCGGCGTCGGAATAACGCCGCCGAAAGTGCTAGGCACGCCGAAACCGGCGTCGTCTGTGATGATGAGGAGAACATTCGGCGCGCCCTTCGGTGGCATCACGCGCGGGGCCCACCAGGGCTTGGACTGAAGGGCCTGTTCCTTGATGCTGCCGCCAAACGGCGGGTCGGGTGGTGGCAACTGGTCACCGCGGAGAGTGGTGGTCGCGCTCGGTGATCCCGGCTCGCCCGTGACCTGCTGGGCGCGAGCCGAAACGTCGGCAAAGGCAATCAGTACTGCAACGGAAATCGAGAACGTCAGCAAAGGTGATTTCATGACTTGCTCCTTACACGCACAGGAACGCGCGCTAGCACCAACCGGCGCGCTAGCACCGGTGGCGTCTCCGCAATGTCGAAGGGATTAACTTTGTTTGGGAGGAGTATAAGCAGTGATGGGAGAAAGACGGTGCGAAGCGATGAGGCAACATCGCGAGATGCGCGGTAGCCCAGCATGATGCACATCCAGTTGCACGCACTGGGTAGCTGCCGGCCCCGTCTGGTTTGAACGTTACGTCCGGGATATTTCAGGTGTCAACGCGGACGACTGGGCAGGTCTGATCCAAGTCAGCTCGCCGAGCCGGCATTCGGCAACCCGGTTCAGTACCGGAACTGCTCCGCAAGGATACGCTCGTCCAGGCTGTGGCCGGGATCGAACATCATGTAGAGGTCGATCGTGCGCGCTTGCTCGATCTCGACCTTCACGACGTTGCGCATTTCCTTCGCGTCTGCCACGGCGCTGACGGGCCGCTTGTCGTGCTCGAGCGCCGTGACGCTGATGTGCGCCTTGTTCGGAAGCAGCGCGCCGCGCCAGCGCCGCGGGCGGAACGGACTGATCGGCGTGAGCGTCAACAGCGGCGCGTTGATGGGCAGAATGGGACCGTGTGCCGAAAGATTGTAGGCGGTCGACCCGGCAGGAGTGGCGACGAGGACGCCGTCGCAAATCAGTTCCTCCATGCGGACGGTTCCGTCGATCGAGATCTTGAGCTTGGCCGCCTGAAAGGTTTCGCGAAACAGTGAGACTTCGTTGATCGCGAGCGCCTTGCTGGCTTTGCCCTGCGTATCGTAGGCAACCATCGAAAGCGGGTGCACGCGACTCACTTCGGCTTTGGCAAGGCGCTCGAGCAGCCCGTCCTCGCGATATTCGTTCATGAGAAAACCGACCGAACCCCGGTTCATGCCGTAGATCGGAATGCGATCGTTGAGGTAGCGGTGCAGCGTCTGCAGCATCAAGCCATCGCCGCCAAGGGCAACGATAGCATCCGCATCACGCGGCTCGACCG
>VFQP010001245.1_pt1 | contig 35544 bp, 31 predicted proteins | sample 3512351 | NCBI WGS metagenome assembly VFQP01 (sample SAMN10412372, study PRJNA504923) | tailings metagenome | isolation source: Relicate 1 Philex TSF1 revegetated site | place: Philippines: Tuba, Benguet | collected 2017-08-29
CGAATCGAGCACAGAAACGTCATCGGTCCAAAACTGGTGCGCCGCGTGTCTCGTAACTTCCGCCAGTCGTTCCGCCACCACCGGAAAAGGTCGTGCATTAGGGTAGGCTGGCGAGGACATGATGCGCAAACAGCCGTTCTGTGTGATTGGACACGATGCCCAACCCAGATCACCGTGCCTTGCGAACCACTCCATTGCTACCTGGTGGGATACGTGCGCAGCATCGAGCAGCGCTATCAGCACGTTCACGTCAAGCAGCGCGCGCATGGCAGAGGGACCTTTGGGCTGCAGGCAGCTCAGTATGCGTCGTCCCTACGCAACTCATCGATGAGTGCGTTGGTCACCACCGCATCACCAGCGGGGAACGGACGAAAGCCATAGACGGCCGGGAGCTCACGTACCACACTCGGCGACTCGGCCGTGGTAAGTGCGCGGCGCAGCAACTCCGAGACCACCTGACCGGCGGTCTTTTTTTCCCGGCGCGCCCGCTCTTTGGCAGCTTCGAGCACGTCGTCGTCGATATCGAGGGTCGTGCGCATGCATCTGATGCTAACGCATCTGATGCAGCACAGCAAGTCGATCATTGGCGATCCAGCCAATGCGCTTGCCTGAGGTTATGGTCATTCCTGAGACACCCAAACCCTGCGCACACCCGCCAATGCCCAAGCGCCGTCAACCAGACCAGCCGACCGAACTGCCGTTCGACCCCACTGATCGGGACGCCATGATGCGCGATCTGCAGCGGCTGCTCGGTCAGCAGCAGTTCGACAGCATTGAAGAGGTCAACGCGTTCCTGCATCGCGAAGTGATGGGCAAACCGTTGTCGCGCGTGAAGGGGACGACCAACCGCGAGCGGGCCGAGGATCTGGTCATGGCGGCGCAGGGGGAGCGGTCGATTGCCAAGGCAAGAAAACTCTTGGCCGAGGCGCTCGCCTTGGATCCGGATTGTGTGATGGCTCATCTGGCGCTCGCTGAGCTGGCGGAGCCAGCAGCTGAGACCATCGCCCACTGCCGCGATGCGATGGCAGCCGCAGAGCGGGTGTTCGCCGCCGAGGCCTACGACCATCGCCCGCCCGTGTGGTACCATCCCATTGGTCGGCCCTACATGAATGCTCGCTTTCTCCTGGCCGACACGCTCTGGAGCATTGGAGATCGCCGGGCGGCCATCGAGGAAGCGCAGGCGATGCTTGCGATGAATCCGGGCGACAATCAGGGCATGCGCTATGTGCTGATGGAGTGGCTCATGCGTGCCGGCTCACTGGCAGAAATCGATGCGCTACTTGCGGCGTATGCCGACGAGGCCAGCGCCGTATGGCGCTTCAGTGCGGCGCTGCATCGCTTCCGTACGCATGGGAGCGATACCACGTCCAACACGCTGCTGCGCGCGGCCATGGCGTCCAACAAGCACGTGGTCCCGATGCTGCTGGGCCGAGCCGAGTTGCCGACCGAGCAACCCATGACCGTCGGCCATGGTGACGAAAGCGAGGCGGTGTCCTACGTGCTGGCCGCGCTGCCGAGCTGGTTCGAATGTGGGGCCATTTCGTGGCTGGCGGAGCATGCGCCGACGTCTGGCGCGCGTCGCACGAAGCGGCGCTGATTTCGCCGCTACGGCGCGTCTGCCGGCGGCGCCTTGCTCTTCCGTGGGTGCGCCACCGAGTGCAGATACAGCGACTCCACCTTCTCGCGAGCCCAGGGCGTTTTGCGCAGGAACTTGAGCGAGGAGTTCACGCTGGGGTCGTGCGTGAAGCAGCGGATGGTGATGCGCTCACCAAGTCCCGGCCAGCCGTAGCGCTCCACCAGGTGTTCCACCATGGCCTTGAGCGTGACGCCGTGCAGCGGGTCGGGCTTGCGCGTGGATTCGGTCATGTGCGAAGTATGCCAGCGCGGCTTTCTCCAATCCACCGTCTGCCATGGTTACGCGGCCATGATTCATTCTTCGCTCACTGTGCAATTGCGGTCCGTGAACCTGGGTACGCTCGAGCGGTTGACACCCGAGCGGCCGCTCAAGAGCGGCATTCGCAAACACCCCGTGCAGGGGCCCGTACTCTGCGACACCGAGGGCCTGGTGGGGGATGCCATCGGCAACCGCACGCATCATGGCGGACCGGAGCAGGCGCTCTATCTGTACAGCGCCGCCGACTACGCGTGGTGGACGACGGAGCTGGGGCGGGAGTGCGGGCCCGGGCTGTTTGGCGAGAATCTCACGCTCGACGCCTGGTGGCCCGCGCCGCGTGTGGGTGACCGCGTACAGTTCGGCGAGGTGCTGCTGGAGCTCACGGCGCCGCGCATTCCGTGCAACACCCTAGCCACGCGCATGGGCGACCCGCAGTTCGTGCGGCGTTTTGCGCGGGCCGTGCGACCGGGCGCCTACGTGCGCGTGCTGCGGACGGGTGTGCTGGAGGCCGGCATGACCGGGACGGTGACACGCGGCAGCGCCGAGTGGCCGAGCATCGATGCGTTGTTCCGGCTGTGGCACGAGACCCCGCGGGACAAGGCGGGGCTCATGGCGGCGATTGGCGCGCCCATCGAGAGCCGGATGCGTGCGCGGTTCCTGGGGTGGGTGGCGGACCGCTCGTAAAGAACGCCCGCCGCGCGCGTGGTCCGCGTCGTATCTTCGCCTATCCCTGACTTGCCGGAGTGCGCCATGAACGACGAAACGCCGCTGACCTTCACCGCCGAACACCGCTCGTGGGAATGGGAGCTGGTGCTGCAGTACGAGGACGGCTCCCTGCCATCGAGCGCATGGAACGAGGCGACCCTCGCCGTGGTGGCCGGCTGGTATGCGAAGCAGCTGCCGCCTGAGCAGGCACGGCGACGCTACGCGCAGAGTTACCAGCGCAACTGGCGTCGCCTCAGCAACCGGCTTGATGCGGCGGCCGTGGATACCGCAGCGCTCGAGGCCCTGGATGCCGTGTGGGAGTCATTGCTCGAGCGACGTCTGGCCCCGCCCTGAGGAGAATTTTCTTGGGGCGTAGGGATCGTACCTGGTCGGCCGAGTGCGCATTTGAGCCGCGGCCGTTTCGCGGAAACGCGGCCTTGTCTGCTGGGCAACTCAGACGAGCCTGATCACGTCCTGAGCAAGAAGTGAAACAGAGGCGCTCACCTGCTCAGGATCTCCCACCAGTGTTTCCGCCCGACCCGCCATGATTGAACCGACGGCGTTTGGCCCGGAGGCAAAGAGCTCAGTGAGATACGTGATGGCCTCGTTGGTCACCTCACCACTCAGTTCGTTGGTCTTGAGAGCACGCATACTGTCAGCCATGGCCCGACTTTCGGTGGCGACCAGCAGGCGGTAGATGTCGTGCGCGTCCTTGTCGATCAGGCGTCCGGGTGCGCTTCGCCGTTCACTGATCTTGTGGAGCTTGGCAACCAACAACGCCGCTGGTCCGGCCACGTTGAGCTCGAAGGATCGATCATCCGACGCCTCAAGCGCAGCAATCCGCATGGGTGAGCAATCGACGACTGCGGCTTCAAGACCTTTGGTGCGGCGAGTCGCATGGTCGCTATGCGGAGGTATGCGACCGCTTCGGCGGCTCCCTTTCCCTGCAAGGCGCTCCGGCACCATCAGGTCAACCGGAATGCCAGCTGGTGATAGCCAGCTGCCCGGTTGCGGTGCCGTGGGATGGTGGCTGAAACCTGCTCCGCGCATCGCCTCTTCCAGCAACGGGTCATTCTGAAGGCGTCCGGTGTGAATGGCGATATCGGAGTCTTTGGTTGATTCGGCGAGCGCGACCTGAGCACGGCCGGTGTGCAGATAGATGGCCTGCGCTCCCACAAGCACCAAGGCACCGCGATGTGGATCCAGCGCCTGCAGCGCGTCGAGCAGTGCTCGGCGTGCCGCCACCAGAAGTTCAGCGTCTCCAGTTTGATTCATTGCGTTCCATCCAATCGAGGAGTGCGAAGGCTTCGCTGGGGTTTCGACCAGGACCGTTGAGGAGATCGACGGCTACCTGGCTCAGTGCCGCGTATTGGAGTCCGTTCAGTGTGCGTGCACGTTCAAACACCACGTCGTAGTCACCCACGGCGAGCACCACGTTGGCGCCGGTGGTCGCTGCACGCAGTTCAAGCGCATCCGCGGCGGCCTCGATGTCTTGCACGTACAGCATGGCGAGACGCGAAGCGGCGTATGGCGCAACGGACTGTGCGGCCAGCGATCCCGTGATGACGTAGCCTGTGTCGTCGCGATTGCGGAGGCGCTCCATCAGAGCGGGAAGGCCTCGTGGTTCGAGAAATCGGGCAACGACGTTGGACGTGCCGAACTCGTAGTCGCGGCTCCAGCGCTCAAGGACCGCTCTCCACGCGACGGTGGTGATCGGTCCTCGATTTTCGCGACTGAGAAGTTGGATCTCTTCGAGCAACTCGACCACGCGATACGTGGCTCCGATAGACGCCCCGGCACGCGCAGCCAGCTCTGGGACGGTATATGGGGGAGCAAAGTCGATCAGAGCCCTGACCACTCGAGCGGCCGGTGGGCCTTTGAGAGTGCCACGAGGGCGTCCCGGGCCACGCCACGGGTCCTTCTCCGCACCCTGGCCGCGAATCAGCAAGGCGGGGCTTTCCGCGGAGAGATACAGATTGCCTGTGGCGTCGAGGTAGCCGGCGCCAAGTTCGGCAATCTTGTCGCGGGTAGCGGGTGACAGGTAGCGAGCGACGACAACCGGGATCTGCGGTTGGCCTTCGGCGCCGATGCGGCGACGCAGGCGCTCCAGCAAGGTGAATACATCGCGGGTGGCGACCAGCCGCTTCACATCCATGAGTGCCGTCAGCTCAGTTCCGTCCGGCGCCCTAAGCCGGAGCATCGCGTTCGTCTCTCTATCCAGGCCGGACATGGTCGTTTCGACGCTCCATGCGCGCGGCAAGAAAGCCTGCAGTCTGCCGACGGCGGCGCGTAGGATGTCGAGCTCACGTTGTGGAGTTTCCTGAAATTCCATGGTTCGCTTGCCGGCGGAATATTGCTATTTATTGAAATTATGATAAATCCACATAATTATCAAGTTCCGCATTCACCGGAACTATCTATTTATTAGAAATGTCTTACCTGAGCCAGAACTTATGTCGACAAACTTGGAAATACTCGACACGAATCACGGGTATGTCGATCGGCTCGACACATTCTTGCACCTATGAAGGGCCAAGAATGTGGACATGCCTATTCCAGCAGGCAGCCCGACCAGCCACCGAGCAGGCTTGCCGACCTGGTCTACGAGCCGGAAATAGCCTAGGGCGGAGCTCAGGCAGTGCATCGAGGCACGGGCCGCGGCAGCCGGGCTGAGACCAGCGGCCAAGCATTCCCACATTCGGCAAGCGCCAAAAGCACGTTGCCGCTGCTGAAAGCGGGAGGGAGCTCGGGAATCGAGCCAGAACGAGGACTGGAACGACTTTGAGTGGCACCCGGAGACGCGCGGCTTCTGACCGCATGCCCCACGCACAGCCGCACTAGTCAACTTCACTCAACGCAACCGCGTTCAGAAAGCACGACCGGGGCGAGAAGAGGCTCAGGCGGCAGTCATGGCAAGATCATGGCTTTAGCGCATCAACGGGCGCCACGACCAATTTACCGGTCGATGAGAACCGAAAGCTCGGCCGAACTGCCTTTTTCGACGTTCTCTTTATCCGGTTCAGCAAACGCTCGAGGGCGAGTTTGGGGCCCGTCTGTGATCGAAACGAAACTCTCGCCTTTATTCGACGCCAGCAGTTTGGTGCGGGGGGAGCATCGAGAACGTCGGTAATAGAGAGAGCAGTGATCGCCGCCTGACCGAGTTGGTGCACGTGTGCGCCAATCGCATCGTCTTGCTCAGGCAGCAATGGAACTATGGCCTTCAAGGTCTCGACAATATCATCGGACACATGAAGCAGCGAATCGATTTTCTGCTCCCAAATGGCCCAATCGCGAATACGCTTCTCTTCGGCCTCCAGCAGCGCGCTCATCAGCCCGCAGCCATCAACGAGCCAATCGGTCGTGACACGGTGGCCATCGAGAACGTCGAACGCCCCGTCTTTGTCGCGCTTGCAGATGTGGGCGTGAACATGGATCGCCAGGTCCTGCTCAAGTTCCTCGCGCGATCTACTCGCTGTCCAAGGAACAACACTCTGGCCCCCGCGCCCCATGAGAAGCCAGTCAGCGGAGACGCCCGTTCTGTCACATATCAGGCTGAGAAGGCCCGAGTTAGGCATTTGCGCGCCCGCGAGCCACTCCGAGACTCGCGCCTGTTGAATTCCGCAGTGCCTTGCGAAGGCTGCCGCACTGCCAAAGCCGCGAACAAGCAGCCGGAGCCGTTCGCGGAACGCTCGACTGGGGTCGCTCGTTTTCGTGGACCTCGGTGGTTGCCCGGCGCGCGCTAATGGCTTCGGGGTAGTTCGCTTTTCCGTAGACATGCCTTCGGAACTAATCGGAGGTGCACAGATGCGCAATGTTGATGACCCATACAGCTTACTCCCGTCCCCAAAGAAAGGAGCAACGAGATGCAGCTGCCAGCACTTCCTCCCGGCATTGATGGACGTACGTGGCTGGTAGGGATCTTCTTTACTCGACTCCCGCAAATCCTCATTGCGCTTGCCGTTCTTGTCACCACTTGTCATCCCGATACAAGTCCGCATGCCCGAGGAAAAGGTCGAGAGGAGACCAAGGCTTATGCGGTCCACATACCTTCACTGGTCCTGGTCGCCGTGGCTGACCCAGAGAACAGCGCATGTCGGTCCATGCAATTGTCGCGTATACGCGCGACCAACGCCTCTTGTCGCCCACCGGCGCGTTCCTCACCTCGCGCTTCAACGAGGTTGCCACTCGAGCGGCCAAACTCCGCTTCTCGTACTTACGCACGCGGGATCATACTTGGCGAATCGCCGGCTTTGGCAACGGGCGATCAAGCGAGACGCGAGCGCAACGAGCCAACAAAGTGGCGCTCGTCTGCGGCAAACACCGTACGCCAATAGATGTGAGGATTTGAATTACACGACGTCCTTTCCGAGCGGACTCGATCGAGATTCCAATTGGGCCACCATGTACTTTCCAAAGTCTGAGTGCATGTCATCACTGAACCTCAGCTCACGCAGTAGCTCAGCGCGTGGTGTCTGTCTCGCTGCATCCCAAAGCAACAGGGCCAGGTCTCGTGAAGTACGCCGAATCGCAGTTACAAGCGGATCGGTTAGTTGACTTGCGTTGACGCGAACAATCTCGGCGATCTTCATCGGAGGCGCTGCCGGATACTGCAGTTCAAATGATCGGATGACAGCATTTAATTCCGCGACCTTGACTTCAGAGTCATGAGCCAAGGTAAGGGCAATCCCTCCCAAGTAGCCTGCCTCCAAGCTTATGGTAGCGAGCGAACGCACGATCGTCGACCAGTCACGGGGAAGCAACGCGTCACCCTTTAGTACACCCAGCGCGGCCAACTGCACCAAGTCCTCAGAGGCCCAGCGATCCGCAAGAGACTGAATTCGGAAGTGCTCTGCCCAAACTATCTGGAACGCCGAATCAGCCGCCCGCTCCGCACTAGCCTTCCGATCCGCAACGTCATTCTGACGTTCAAGCCGGCGCGCAGATTCGGACTGATGCGTTACCCACCACTGCATGCCAGCGAAGATCAGGAGGCCGAATGTGAGAAATAGATTGACCCACGACGTCCCGTCGCCTGATGGCATAACGACCCCGACTGTATCGACCACCGAAACACGATGGGTGTCCACGACAATTGTGCGGATTGTGTCAAACACGCGGGTCGTGTCAGTAGCAAGTTTTGTTGGGTCAGATTGCATTTGCACCTTTGAGTGGTCGCCGTGGATATGAAACGTTTGTACTAGCTACTTGGAAATCGGCAGCTCGTTCAACTCCACCCGCGCCTCGCGCCAACCGGGGTAGTGCCGATCAAGCAGCGCCATGAACTTCGGTCCGTGGGTCGGATCGAGCAGGTGGACCATCTCGTGAACGATCACATACTCCAGCAGGTCCCGTGGCTTCTTCACCAACTCCGTATTGAGTCGGATGGTCCGAGCCGCAGCGTTGCAGCCGCCCCAACGGGTTTTCATACGCTGCAGGAAGTATCCTGACACCCGCACGCCGAGTCGGCGCTCCCACAAGGCAATCAGTGGAGGAATAGCGGCATGCAGCAGCTCCCGGTGCCACGTCCGAAGCACCTTCTCACGTGCCTGGGCCGGACTGCCGGGGCGCACCTGAAGCGTGATCCGCCGGTGGTCGAGGGTCACCTGCGGCTTGGCGTCGCGCTCCTTCACAACCAAGAGATAGCGCCGCCCCCACAACCAATGGCTTTCACGGGTCACATAGCGCTGCAGTGCCTCGCGGGCCTGCCCACGCAGACGGCTGCGCTGTTCACGAATCCACGGCAACTTGGTCACCGCGTACGCTCTCGCCACATCCAACCGGGTGTTCTGCGGAGCCACCAGCGTTACCCGCCCATCGGGTGGATGCACGGCAAGATGCACGTTCTTCACATCGCGCCGTGTGAGTTCTATCGTCACGTCGCCAAGTTCGATCAGATGCACGGGAAGGCCTGCCACCGGCTACGCCCTCAGTAACCTGGCTGGTTCTTCACAATCTCGAATACGGCGGCCGTGGCTTCACGGTCGCGCGCCAGCAGGGGGTACAGTGCGTTCTTGACCTTGGCCTCACGCGCCTGATCACCCCGCCAACCAGCGGGTGCCTGCTCCCGGATGGCGCGATCCAGACGGAGCGCGAAAGCTGCCAACGCCTCCTCCGGCGTCGGATACTGAAAGGTGCGCGCCGGAACCGTGGGCAGGTTGTTGAACAGCACCGTGGCCTCGGCGTTGCCGTGCAGCACTGTGGGCACGCCCTCCACACGCCCACGATCGGCCAATTGCCGCACCAGTGCCTCGGCTTTGCGCAGAAACTCCTCATACTCAGCGGCTTCGCGCGTACTCTGCGCGATCAGGTCTTCCAGCAGGGCCGACATGCGTTCATAGAACCGCGGATCCGTGAGCTGGTCCCGGATGATGACCTTGCGTACGTTGTTGATAATGGTCTCGGCCACCGCGCGCTTGGACAACGTGCCGCGGGCGTTGATCTCCCTCGCAATCACGTCGTGCACACCCGTGTCGACAATCATCTCGACAAGGGTGCGGGTGCCGGTGGCGCCGAGTACGCTGGCCGGCTCCGCCTGCACATACATGTCGAGCAGTTGGCGCATGTCCGCTTCGTATGGCTTGATGTCAAGCTCTTCGCCGGAGTACTTCTTGATGGCCGCGCGCAGGTCGGCGTGCCACTGCACCTCCGCCTTGAGCCTCAGCGCATCGGCGGTGTCGTATCCCAGTGCTGCGAGATTGGTGACCACTTCGCTGTAAGCCCGTGCAAAGGCTGCGGTGGCCTTGTAGTAGGCAATACGCAGCGGCTCCGTGGCATCAAGGGCGTCCGGATCACTGGCGTGGCCAGCGAAGTAGTGCAGGTACTGCTCCACCTGTTGCGGATGCGGGACCGGCTCACAGAGCCGCATGAGCACCTCGCGGGCCTGTTCGAGCTGCCGGCGTCCCATCTCGCGCCAGTCGTGCAGCGGCACATTGCCCGTCTCCCCCGTTGCCTCGTCCACGTCGAGCTCATCGGAACTGTACACGGCAATGGCCTCCCGGACCTCGCCGAAGAGTTCCTTGAAATCCACGATCTGACCGTACGGTTTGTCGTCGCCATCGAGGCGATTGGTGCGACAGATGGCCTGAAACAGATTGTGATCGCGCAGCTCGTGATCGAGATAGATGTAGGTGCAGCTCGGCGCGTCGAAGCCGGTGAGCAGTTTGCTCACGACAATGAGCAGCTTGGTGTTGGCCGGCTCCTCGATGAAACGACGCTTGATTTCTGCTTCGTATTGCCCGGTGGTCTGGCCTGCGGCCAGCACGTGCTCCGTGTAGGTGTCGAACTTGTAGCGTTCGTCGCTGTCTGCCGGCAAACGGGAGATGGCGTTGTGGTTGGGTTCGTACGAGGTCACAATGCCCACGTACTTCCCGAAGGTGGTGTGCTGGAACAGGCGGAAGTAATGGCAGGCATCACGTATGCTGGCACACACCAGCATGGCGGTGCCGCGATCGGCATTGAGCCGGGGCTTGAGGGAAAAATCCTCGATGATGCTGGCCAGAATGCGTTGTTTGCGTTCCTGTGCGCTGAGCAGCTCGTGCATGTTGGCCCAGCGCCGCTTGAGCACCGCCTTCTGGAAGTTGTTGAGCGAGGCTGTTTTGCTCTCAAACCACTGGTCCACCTTGTCGGGCGAGGTGAGCCGTTGGGGTACGTGCCGAGCTTCGTATTTGAAGTCCAGCACCACCTTGTCGCTGACCGCCTCGTGGAACTTGTACGTGTGGATATACGTGCCGAACACGTCACGGGTGAGCGGCTTGTCCTTGCGCAGCAGTGGGGTGCCGGTGAAGCCAATGAACAGGGCTCCCTCGAGCCAGCGCTTCATCTGCTTGTTGAGGCTGCCCCCCTGCGTGCGATGGCACTCGTCCACGAACACGTAGAATGTGCCATGCCGTGGTGGCGGCGCACCATCCAGATCCGCAGGGTCGAACTTGTGCACAAGAGCGCACATCACCCGTGGCCTGGTGGCAGCCAGGAGACTGACAAGCTGCGCACGGGTGGTGACGCGTGTGGCCGTTTCGGACTCGCTCACCACACCGGCGTTTTTCATCACACCGGTGATCTGCTTGTCCAGCTCATCGCGATCCGTGACGATGAGGATGCGCGCCGCCGGATCGTGTTCCAGCAGCCACTTGGCCAGCAGCACCATGAGGATGCTCTTGCCACTCCCCTGGGTATGCCAGATCACGCCGCCTTCACGTTGTGCGATGCGCAGCTGTGCGGCCTTGACGCCATGATACTGATGCTGCCTCGGCACCTTCTTGCGTCCGGCATCGAAGATCACGAAGTGCCGAACAAGATCCAGCAAACGCGTCTTGTCGCAGAGCTGTGTCAGCGGGGCATCGAGCAGCGTGCCAGTGCCGAGCGATGCAGCCTGCCCGTCCTGCTTCCACTGCACGAAGAACTGCTCCGGTGTGCCCACGGTGCCGTAGTGCAGGCCCTGCGTGTCGTTCCCGGCCAGCAATAGCTGCGCCGTCGCAAAGAAGGCTTCGTTGAACAGCGGCTCCTGATTGGTGATGAGCTGCCGGATGCCATCAGCCACCTCCACGGAGCTGCGCTTGAGTTCCAGCACAACCATGGCCATGCCGTTCACGTAGAGCACGACATCGGGACGCCGTTCGTGACCGCCCGCGAGGGTCACCTCTTCGGCGACGGCAAAGTCGTTGGCCGCCGGATCATCCCAGGCTATCAGGTGCACCGTGTCGTGAGGCGCGCCGACCGCCACCTGCACCTTGGCACCATAGCGCAGCAGGCTGTAGGTGCGGAGGTTGGCTTGATAAAGCGTGGTGCCCGTGACATCGGCGGCGGTTTCCAGCTGCAGCAGCGCGGCGCTGATGTGGGCGGGCGAATAACCGCGGCGCTCGAGGTTCGCGCGCAGCAGTGCCGGCTCGATGGGCCGGTTGTTGGCGCGCGATTCCCAGTTGCCGAGGTGGACGTAGCCGAGCTGGTCCCGCAGGAGGGCAACCACGCGGTTTTGCGTTTCACGCTCGGACCTGGGGGTGCCGGTCATGGGGCGCGGTTACCCGACAGGGCGGCGTGCATGGCCACCCCCTTGGCGGTGAGACGATAGCGCTGCAGGCGGCTGGTTGGCTTGTCGGGGATGGTCATTTCAATGAGTTCCGCTTCGAGGGCGGGATTGAGGTAGGCGTCTGTAAAGTGCCAGCGGTCTTTCAGCGATAGACGACCCATGAGGTCACTTCGGCTTCCCTCAGGTTCGGCTACCCGTAGCAGAGCCGCGACTTGTGGGGTGACTTGTGGGGTGACTTGTGGGGTGACTTGTGGGGTGACTTGTGGGGTGACTTGCCCGGTCGCCCCCCCAGTCATTTCAAGAGTCACCTCGGAAGTGCCCGATACTACTGGCATGGGCGGCCGAGCCACCACCACCCGGAACTGGTTGCCCCGTACGTCGTCGTAAAAGTCCACCTTGGGCCACGCGCCGAGCGCGCGCGGGATGCCGCTGCCCAGGCCCCGATACGGGAGCAACTGCACCGCGTGATCTGTGAGCGTCGGGTTGCGGCGATTGGTCACCCCTCGGCGGATGGCCTCGGTATCAAGACTGTCCGGCAGGTGGCCCGGACTGATGATCTCTACCCGGTCGGCAAACACAAGCAGACGAATGGACGCGCTGGTGAAGTAATCGCGGTGAATGAGCGCATTGACCAGCAGCTCCTCGAGCGCCGTCTCGGGAATCTCCAGTTGTCCGAGCGAGTTGAAGCCCTGTTCGCCCTGCACATGGCGGAGGTTGCGCTTGAGGAAGGCAAAGGCGCGTGTAAACTGCTCGGACAGCGTACCGTCGATGTCTTCACTGTCCAGGTAGCGCGAGTCGTGCAGCACAGTGCCCGGGAACGCAACCGCCTTGATGACAAACGCCGGGCGGTAGCGCTGCGGACGCTGCGCAAACAGCATGACACCGGCCAGATTGAGCTCGCGCCCGTCGCCCAGCCCGATGTTCTGCAGCACCTGGTCGAGCGACTGTAAATCGGCTTCGGGGGGACGGCCGTAGCGCTTCTCGAAGTAGGCGGTGAACGCCTTGCTGTCGAGATCCGATGCTGAGCTGCCGGCCACCGGCACCACGTCGGCAAACACGAGGCCCGCGCGTTGGAACATGCGCTGCAACTCTTCGCGAGCGGTGACATGGCGCTTGTCGGCACCCTGCTTCACCCAGATGCGACCCGCAACATCCATGTAGGGCTTGGCGAGACCATCGGGCACAGTCACCACGATCACGAGTCCCTGCGCGGTGGCCACGTTCTGTGTGATGGGCGTGACCGGCGGCCGCACATGCTGCGACGAGGCGTTGCCGATGAGTTGATTGAGCCGATGCACGGCAGCGGCATCGAGTCCCGTGATGGCGCCGGAATCGGTGACGCCAAGGAACAGCTGGCCGCCCCCGCTATTGGCAAAGGCAGTCAGCTCGGCGCCCAACTGGTCGGCGTTCGTGGCATCAGCCTTGAACTGATGCCGGCTGTCCTCACCGTTCGCGATAAGCGCCCGCAGCTCCGCCTCCGTCACGCGGCGGGCCTCCCCAGACGATGGCGAGTGGTTGGCGGACGAAGCGGTCTATATGGGCACATGAGAAGAATATGCACCGTCAGACGAGCCGTGTCCGTCCGGTGAGCAGCTCTTGCATCATGGCCTGCTTGAGGGCGAGCGTCTTGTCCCGGCGGGCTTCGAGGGCGGAGATCTCGGCGTCCATATCCGCGAGAACACTTGCGATGGCTTGTTGTTCCTCCAGCTGCGGAACGGAGACCTCGAATGACTTCAACCACGTAAGCTCAATGCTTTCAACCGTTGTGCCGGCCTTCATGCAAGTCTCGAGAACTTGCTGGCCGAAAAACGTGAGCAGCTGAAGCATGAAGTTGCTGCTGTAGCCAGAAAAGGGCACGAGGCCCTTGATATCCTGATTGATTGCCATGTCTCGTCCGGCCACGGCGACGGGCAAAAACTTGCGCAGAATTCCGCTCCGCATTACGACAAGCAGCGATCCAGCAGGCACGACAACCGCAGCTCCCGATCTTACCGCCCATTCGGTGATTCGTGAACTCGTATGGTTTAACTGCGGAACCTTTACGTCGCCAGAAGCAACCCACGGGAAGTCACCACCCGCCCAGAAGGTCGATTCTGCCATTGAGGGGGTGACACCACCGCGCCAATGGCCCAGTTCAGCCAGTTTCTTCACCTCCCACTCCCCGTGAAAGCCGGGAAGCCGGGTCTGGCCGGTGAGGAGCTGCTGCATCGCGGCCTGCTTCAGGCCGCGCTTCTTCGCGATGAGGTGGCTCAATGCAGATGCAAGACTGTCAGCATCGGAAAGAACTTCAGCAATTGCATCTTGCTCAATTTGTGTCTTTGGCCAAGCGAGGTTGAGACGCGCGAACCGCACACCACCCAGATGCGCAATGGAGGTAGTTTGCAGGGCAATCTTCGCGAACACTCTTGATTGCTGACAGTGACGGAAGAGATGCGTTGCGAAGTGGGGCGACACTTCATCGTACGCTCGGAAACGAATGAGCTGGTTCTGAATGGCACAAGGCTCGCCTAGTTCCCCGCGGTACATAGCGCACCGCCCCACAAGCTCCAGACTCTGCCCCTCGTTGAGAAGAACATCACCGCTGCGAACCTCGAACAGCGCAAACTGCTCATCAGTCATCGGCATGCAAAGTACGTCATCCAGGACAATGTGCCCATCCATGACGTTCTTGGTGCGAAGATACCGACGTGGCTTCCCAGGTGCATCTACTGCCAACGCCTTCCCCGTTGTCACACGTCCCTTCTCGCTGACAGCGCGTATCTCCCAATCATCAGGAATAACACCGACTTCCGTGAGCTTGTACCCCGGCTTCACGTCCACGACGCCCCCATCTTTGCCAGGTGTGCATCTACACGCGTGCTGAGATCCTCCACCTTGCGCAGCAATTGCGGCAACGGCGTCGCATATCGCTCAGCCAACTCGCGAATGCGCCCGGTCAGCCGCTGTGACACACGCTCCAGCTCCCCGTGCACGGCGGCCGAAAGCGCAGCCATCCACTTGTCCTGCACAACCAGCGTGCGCACGTCGGATTCGCCGAGCGTGGGGTAGGTCTGGTACGCCAACGCATCGAGCGCCGCGTCCATCTCGCGCAGGCGGCGCTTGAGCTCCGCCTCCTGTTCGCTCAGCTCAAGCCACCGCTGCAAAACCGCCACTTCGTCAGCCGCGTCTCGGTCGCCCTTGAGCTCTTTGAGGCGCGCCTTCACTTCCTTGACGCCAAGCTTCTCCAGTGAACCGAGCGCGGCTTCCTCGGCACCATGCTCCTCTTCCAACTCCGTGATCGATGCGGCGGCGGCATCCAGCGCGGCCTGCACTGCTTCCAGCGCTACCTGCTCCGCCGAGAAGTACCGAGCCACCAGCAAGGTCTTGGGCACAAGATCACACACCCAGCCCTTGTCCCTGGTCTGACCCTTCTTGTTGGTCTCCAGAACGCGCACTGGCTGTGCCACCCAGCCATCAGCAGCAATGCCGTAGGCATCGTCCTGCATGGTGGTCGCCCAGTAATCCATGAGGTGCTGGTACACCGCGTAGGCGTTCACCAGAGGAACCGGGCGGAAACGCTCCAGCAGGTCTTCCGCGAGGCCGGCAATGAGCGCCTTGGGATGCGCGCCCTCGCCATACGTGGCCAGCGCATTCTCCGTGGCCTGCTGCCAGCCACCGAACGTTTCACGCACCTTGGCGCGCAGCGCTTCAAACTGCGCATGCCCCAGTATGTGCGCCTTGATCTGATTGGCAGGCATCAGCAACTCCACGTATCCCCGTCGCGAAGCCGGACCAAATAGAGTGGCCCGCAACGCCGGCATCTCGCGCCAGTAGTCACTCAAGGCGTCGACATCCCGCTCGGGAATGCCGCCCTGCAGATGCGCCGTAATGTCGTGCAAGTCCTCGGGTTCGCTGGCGTCGATGTAGCGCGGAATGTTGAGATTGTAATCGTTTCGCGGGTCGGCGATCTCGTCGAAAGACACAAGACGCGCGTAGCGCGGCACATCCTGCTGCTTGCGGAAGGTGTCCACGATGCGGTGAATGTCCTGCTCACGCAGCCGGTTCTTGTTGCCGTCTTTCAGGAACTCGCGACTGGCGTCGATCATGAACACCCCACGGCGCGCGGTCGCGTTCTCCTTGTCGAGCACCAGAATGCAGGCCGGAATACCCGTGCCGTAGAACAGATTGGCCGGCAGCCCGATGATGCCCTTGAGAATGCCCGATTTGACCAGCTCGGTGCGGATCTTTCCCTCTGCATTGCCGCGGAACAGTACGCCGTGCGGCAGAATGCAGGCGCCCTTGCCGGTGCTCTTCATGCTGCGAATGAGATGCAGAAGAAAGGCGTAGTCGCCCTGCTTGGTTGGCGGCACGCCCCAAGAAAACCGGCCAAACGGGTCGGACTCGGGGGTGAGTCCGGTGCTCCAGGTTTTGAGCGAAAAGGGCGGATTGGCCACGACATAGTCGTAGCGGCGCAGCGCCTCGCCGTCGAGGAAGCGCGGATTGGCCAGCGTATTCCCCTGCCGGATGTTGGCGGTGGGAAAGTCGTGCAGGATCATGTTCATGCGGGCCAGACCGGCCGTCGTCACGTCCATCTCCTGCCCTTCGAGCGTGATATGCGTGCCCGCTTGCGCCGCCACCTTGAGCAGCAGCGACCCCGACCCGCAGGTCGGATCGTAGGCCGTGGTGCTGGCCATGCTGTTGTGCGGCCCGATACCAATGACCTGCGCAATCAGGCGACTGACCTCGGCCGGCGTGTAGAACTGCCCCTTGCTCTTGCCACTTTCGGTGGCGAAGTGACGCATGAGGTATTCGTAGGCGTCACCCAGCAGATCATCGTGCTCGGCGCGGTGCCGAGTGAAGTCCAGCTCGGGCTTCTCGAAAATGGCGATGAGGTCGGACAACCGATCCACCAGCTCCTTGCCGTCGCCCAACTTGGAACGGTCATTGAAGTCGGGGAAGTCAGACCGCGCCAGGCTGCGGTTGGCGTCGATGAGTGGCTGAATGACCTCGGTATTGATGCGATCGCCAATGTTGGCGTGCCCCTTCATGCGCACCATATCGGCAAACGACGCCCCGGCCGGGATGACCACCGCCGGCTCAAAATCGCTGCTGTTCGCGTATTTGTCGCTCACGTACTTGATGAACAGCATGAACAAGACGTAGTCCTTGTACAGGCTGGCATCCATGCCGCCGCGGAGGGCGTCGCAGGAGGCCCAGAGCGAGGCGTAGAGGTCGGACTTCTTGAGTGGCATCAGGTGGGGGAGTTTTCAACGTCGATGGCACCGTTTGCGTGGTGTGTGCGAGGCGCCAAACTCAATGAGATGGATCACATACGCGCTTTGGCACGCCTCACATCATGGATCTTCGTTGGATTCGACCGCGCGCCACTCGGCTTCAACTCCCAGCTCACCCACCCAGCGTTCGACATGGGCCCGATCGAACACGGACCCGGTCAACTGCAAGAGGGTGCGGACGTCCTCGATCTGGCGCATTGAGCCTCCAATGCGAGCCCACTCCAATTTTGCGAGCACCAGGTCTTCGACGGTGGCGACCGGCAAACGGACCGATCCAAACGTGAGCTCAGTTCGCCGCGCAAACTCCTCGACGCTGAACGGACGATCCTTGCGAATCATGAGATCAACCTTCCAGCTGGACTCGACATCCACCACGTTGAACATCGACCGCGACTTCAACGCCTCACGCGCGGCGTCGGGTGAGACATAGCGACCATCGTCCAACATACGTTGCACGAATGATTCCAGCGTCGCCCTCGTCGGATCGACAACAAAGTCGATATCCATGGTGGCGCGCCCCGCACCATGAGCGGCGGCCGCGAAAGAGCCGGTCAACATGAAGGGAATCTCCGCCTCGCGGAGCGCACCCACGATTGCACCAAGCAGATCAGACGCCGTCACCGTGAGGTGCCGTCCGACGAATCGTTGGCCACCAGGAACGCCAGCTCGACCTTCGATCGCGCGGGGTGCAATTCCCTCAGCCTGGCCAACGCCACAGCATGCATCATCTCGCTGAACTCCAGCGCATCCCGCAATCGTGCCTCGGGTGAACGTGCGCGCAACGCGGCCAGCCGTACGGCTTCCGCTTCCGCGCTCGTATCGCTCACCCGAGACATGACCGGCACCCCATGAGGGTTACGACCGCACCAGCTTCTTGTACTTGATGCGATGCGGCTGGTCGGCATCCGGACCCTTGCGACGCTTCAGGTCCTCGATGTACGCGCCGTAGTTGCCCTCGAACCACACCACTTCGCTGTCGCCCTCGAAGGCCAGAATGTGCGTGGCCACACGATCCAGGAACCAGCGATCGTGGGAGATGATCACCGCACAGCCCGAGAAGTCCAGCACGGCCTCTTCGAGCGCGCGCAGGGTGTCCACGTCGAGGTCGTTGGTGGGCTCGTCGAGCAGCAGCAGGTTGCCACCCTGCATCACCGTCTTGGCCAGATGCAGGCGGTTGCGCTCACCACCGGACAGGTTGGCCACCAGCTTCTGCTGGTCGGCGCCCTTGAAGTTGAAGCTCGCCGCGTAGGCACGCGAATTGAGCTCGCGCTTGCCCACCGGAATGGTTTCGCGCCCGCCCGAAATCTCCTCCCACAGCGTGCGCTTGCCCTCGAGCGTGCGGTGCTGATCCTGATATGAGATCTGCACCGTGTCGCCGATGATGAGCTCACCCGCATCGGGCTTCTCGAGCCCGTTGATCATGCGGAACAGCGTGGTCTTGCCGGCGCCGTTGGGGCCGATGATACCCACGATGCCCGCACGCGGCAGATCGAAGTTGAGATTGTCGAACAGCAGCTTGTCGCCAAACGCCTTGCGCAGCCCCTTGGCGCGCACCACGTCATTGCCGAGACGCGGGGCCGGCGGAATGACGATTTCGTTCTGCATGACGCGATCGTTCTGCGCTTCGCTGGCCAGATCCTCGTAGGCCTGCAGACGGGCCTTGTTCTTGGCCTGCCGCGCGCGCGGCGACATGCGCACCCACTCGAGCTCACGCTGCAGCGTCTTCTGCCGCGCACTGGCCTGCTTTTCCTCGAGCGCCAGACGCTGCTGCTTCTGCTCCAGCCAGCCGCTGTAGTTGCCCTCGTACGGCACGCCCTTGCCGCGGTCGAGCTCGAGGATCCACTTGGCGACGTTGTCGAGGAAGTAGCGATCGTGCGTGATGGCCACCACCGTGCCCGGGAAGCGCTCGAGATGATGCTCCAGCCAGGCCACGCTCTCGGCATCGAGGTGGTTGGTGGGCTCGTCCAGCAGCAGCATGTCCGGCTCTTCCAGCAGGATCTTGCAGAGCGCCACACGACGCTTCTCACCACCTGACAGATTGGTCACCGGTGAATCCCCCGGCGGCAGACGCAGCGCATCCATGGCCACGTCGATCTTGTTGTCGAGGTTCCAGAGATCGTGCTGGTCGATGTACTCCTGCAGCTTGCCCTGCCGCTCCATGAGCTTGTCGAAATCGGCATCGGGCTCGGCGAACTGCAGCGAGATGGCGTTGAACTCGTTCAGCGCATCACGCTGGGCCTTGACGGCCAGCTCCACGTTGCCGCGCACATCGAGCGTGGCGTCGAGCTCGGGCTCCTGCGGCAGATAGCCGATGCGCGTGCCCTTGTGCGCCCAAGCCTCGCCCTGAAACTCGGTGTCCACACCGGCCATGATGCGCAGCAGCGAGGACTTGCCCGCGCCGTTCGGACCCAGCACGCCGATCTTCGCGCCGGGATAAAAGGACAACCAGATATCGTCGAGGATGATGCGCGAGGGCGGAACGACCTTGCGCAGGCCCTTCATGACGTAGATGAATTGCGGAGCCATGGGTGCGGACAGGGTGCAGGGAAGAACGGAACCCTGAAGTATAACCCGTCCGGTCTCCGGCTACGGCAGGCCCTGCGCCCTCGCTTCGGCCAGACGCGCCAGTACCTTGGCCTTGAGCGCGGCGGCCTGCGCCTCCCGCCCGGCGGAAGTGCTCTGGTCAATGTGCAGCAGCCCCAGGAAACGACGCTGGGTCTCGGTGAGGTGCAGGCAGCCCGTGCAGTGCGTGAGGTGGGCCTGCACTTCCTCCTGCGAGAGGGCCGTCAGTTCGCCGTCGAGATAGGCCCAGAGCCGACGCGAGGTCTCACGGCAGTCGATGCCGTTCTGCCCGGCGCCCCCATCCAGACAGGGCGCATCCTGATTGTGTTGATGCTGATAGTCGTTCCCGCTCATGCGCCCTGCCCTCCCGTGCGCAGCCCCAGGTCTTCCGCGTACTGCGCCAGTGCCCGCTGCAACTGCCGCCGCGCCCGATAGAGCCGAGAGCGCACGGTGCCCACCGGAATCCCCTCGGCCTGCGCGGCCTCCTCGTAGCTGTAGCCTTCCACGTCGATCATCATGACCAGCACCCGCAGGGAATCCGGCAAGGCCGCAATGGCCGTGTCGATGGCCGCGGCCAGGTCCGGCTGCTGCTGCCAGTCGTCGCCCAGTTGCCCGAGGAAGGTGGCGGCTTCACGCGCCCCGGCCAGACTCTCCAGCTCAGGCGACTCGAGCGACACGCTGTCGTCCTTCTTTCGCCGCGAGCGGAAGAAGGTGTTGCGGCACACCGTGAACAACCAGCGCGCCACATCGGAGCCCGGCTGGAAGGTGTGCCAGCCGCGCAAAGCGTTCAGGTAGGTGGACTGCACCAGATCCTCGGCCTCCGCATCATTGCCCGTGAGCCGGCGCGCGTACTGCAGCAGCCGAGGCAGGTAGGGCAAGGTGGAGGACTCGAAGTCCGGATGTTCGGCGGGATTTGCTGCTCCAGCCATCGTCTTCCCGGTCAAGTCGGCAAGGGCCGCGAACGTTCATCGTGAACGCCCGGAGCCCTCAGGCAATTGTGACGGGTGGACCCGCCCCCTGTCTACCGTGGCTTTGGCGTAGCTTTCCGGGAACGGTCCACGTACCCGCCCCGTATCCTGCCATATGGCTCTGCTTCAGCTCACAGACATCACCGCCCAACTGTCGGGCAACCCGGCGGCCGCCCTGCCCCTGCTGTTCGGCGCGGGGGTGCTGACCAGCCTCACGCCCTGTGTGTACCCCATGATTCCGATCACGGCGGCCATCGTTGGCGGCCAGTCATCATCGGAACAGGCAGGCATCACCAAGGCGTCACGGTGGCGTCCCTTGGGCCTTTCCATGGTGTATGTGGTGGGACTGGCCTCGGTGTACGCCGGCCTCGGCCTTTTGGCCGGGCTGACGGGCACCATGTTCGGCACCGTCTCCAGCAACCCCTGGGCGTTCTTCGTCATGGCCAACCTGCTCATGCTGGCCGGGCTATCCATGTTGGACGTGATTCCGGTACGCGTGCCCTCGGCCATCATGCAGCGGGCCGCCAACGCCGGCACGGGCGGACGGGCAGCGGGCGCCTTTGTCATGGGCGCCGCCTCGGGGCTCGTGGCGGCGCCCTGCTCGGCCCCGGTCATGGCCGCCGTGCTCACCTGGGTTTCCACCACGCGCTCGGCCGGTCTGGGCTTCACCTACCTGTTCGTGTTTTCGCTGGGGATGTGCACCCTTCTGGTGGCGGTCGGGGTATCGGCAGGAACGCTGAGCCGGCTGCCCCGCGCCGGCGCGTGGATGCTCACCGTGAAGAAGGGCTTTGCCTTCGTGATGATCGCGATGGCGGAGTACTATCTGGTGAAGATGGGGCAGGTGTACTTCTAAGCCGCTCTGCAGCGTTTCGCACACAACCGATCAGTTTCGGGTTTTGAGTATGGGTTCCGGGTCATGGGTCCACTCAGAACGCGAAACCTGAACACAGAACTCATGACTGATCTTCTTAGCGCGTTCCGTCGCGCGACCGTACGCGCCGCCGCCATCGTGGCTGTGGCCGCCATGCCCGCCTTCGCCCAGGACTCCGGCATCCCGGTGGGCGACAAGGCGCCCGGTGGTCCGCTGGAAACGCTCACCGGTCAGACCGTGGACCTGTCGAACTACATCGGCAAGCAGCCGGTGGTGATCGAGTTCTGGGCCACCTGGTGCGGCAACTGCAAGCAGCTCGAGCCGGCCATGCGCAAGGCCATCGCCACGCACGGCAAGACGGTGCAGTTCGTGACCGTGGCGGTGTCGGTGAATCAGTCCATCGAGCGCGTGAAGGCCTGGCAGGCCGCCAACAAGATGCCGGGCGTTCTGCTGTACGACCGCAAGGGCACGGTGAGCGGCGCCTACGATGTGCCGGCCACCAGCTATGTGGTGGTCGTGGACAAGACGGGCACCGTGGTCTACACCGGAGTGGGCGGAACGCAGGATCTCGAGGCCGCCATTCGCAAGGTGCTCTAGGAGGCGCACGACCCATGCACGACGAGCCCCGCCCGGCGACGGTGACCATTCGCGACGTGGCCAAGGCGGCCGGCGTGTCCATCGCCACCGTCTCGCGCGTGCTCAATGATGCGGCGCGTGTCACCGACGATACACGCGACAAGGTGCGGGCCGTCGTGGCGCGCATGGGCTATGCGCCACAGGGCCCGGGCCGCACCCCGCTGGTGCGGCGCACGCGCACGCTCGGTGTACTGCTCCCGGAACTCTATGGCGAGTTCTTCTCCGAGTTCATCCGGGGCATCGACGAAACCGCGAAGCGCCACGGCTTTCTCACACTGATCACGAGTGCGCGCCGCGAGGCGCACGAGATTGCCGCCGCCGTCAGCAACATGCGCGGGCGGGTGGACGGCTTTCTGGCGGTGTCACCGTCGGTGACGGCGCGGGCCACGCTCTCCGAGGTGGCCGATCGCTATCCCACCGTGCTCGTGGGCGCGGGCAGTGACGTGGGGGCGTTTGCCGCGCTGTCGGTGAACAACTTCCAGGGCGCGGCGAGCATGATGAAACATCTGCTCTCGCTCGGGCATCGGCACATCGTGTTCCTGCGCGGCCCGCTGGGTCAGGTGGACGCGGCCGAGCGTCTGCATGCGGTGCGTGAGGTGGCCAACTGGTACGACGACGTGGAGCTGCGTGAGCTGCCGGGCGAGTTCCGGATGGACACGGCCTACGAGGCCATCTCGGAACTGCTTGCCGACGGCATCCGCCCCCACGCCATCTTTGCCGCCAACGACACCATGGCCGTGGGTGCGATTGCCGCCGTGCGTGATGCCGACTTGCGCGTGCCGGAGGACATTGCCGTCACGGGTTTTGATGACATTCCGATGACGCGCTTTCTCACCCCGCCGCTCACCACGGTGCGCATGCCGATTTACTCGCTCGGTGAGCGCGCGGTGCTGCGACTGATTGACGTGCTGCGCAGCGGGGGAGGGGCGGTACCGGCGAGGCATGAGGTGTTGCCGGCGGAGTTGGTGATTCGGTCGAGTTGTGGGGCGGCGCAGAGGATGTTGGCGGAGTTGGAGGACGGTTGAACGATTGAGTGATGGCGGCAGACTTGGATTCAGCCGTCCACTGCTGTGGGCGATGCGCTATGGGCTGTGAGTGGGAGTGGTGTCGCGTCGGAGATCACGCGATCCGCAACTCCGGGACTATGTGATGCGGCAGCATGGACCACGCAAACCCATAGCCCGCAGCGCATCGCCCACCGCAGAGGATCGCGCACCGCGGTTGCTGAGCCAGCCCCCCTCCGTTCATTTCCCAAGCAACGCCTCAAACCACTCCCTGATCTCCCGATCCGTCTGCCGCTCCAGCACCGCCAGAAACCCCGGTGTGTCACGCGGCCCGTCGTCCGCAAACCAGCGCGCGAGCAGCCGGTCCATGCGTGACTCGCCGATCTGCCGCGCGAGGGAGTCGAGCAGCACGGGTGCCTTGCGATAGGACACCACGGCGTTCGGCCGCGCCACCGCCCCCACGCGCCAGACCGCCTGCTGCGCGGCCGGCAGTGACGCCAGCTGCTGCGCGGAGAGCTGTGCATAGCGCGTCAGATGCGCGCGGTATGTGCTGTCGCCATGCAGTTGCCGGAGCGCGCGCAGCGCCACGAACTCGGCGAGCCCTTCGTTGAGCCAGTTGTGCGGCCCGTTGCTGACGGCGCCCGTGGCCCAGGTGTGAGCCAGCTCGTGACAGAGAAAGAGACTGCGGGCCACGTTGGCGCGTTGCTCTGCACCGGGCAGCGTGTCGCGACGCGTCAGTTCATTGGCGGAGATGACAATGTAGCCGGCGCGCGCATAGCCAGGACCGGTGCGCGGCGCGAGCACGATGTCGGCGCGCTCGATCCGCTGGCGTCCACCGTAGCTTCGGTTCAGCCACTCCGCACACTCGCGCGTGGACGTGAGATAGCGCTGCACATCCGCGCCGCTCGCTGACACATGATGCACGGCCACGGCGCCGGCCGTCGTCGTCACAAGCGCCCGTGCCGCAACAAGTGCAAAGTCGGCCAACGGCTGCGCATTGTGCAGCACCACCGTGTCGCCGCGGGTGCTGAGCGCGCCGCTCGCGCGCACACGACGTGCCGCATCAGGTGGCATGATGAGCCGCACGGTCCCCACGACATCGTGCGCAAAGTCGGCGAAGACGGGAAACCAGAAGCTGTCGAGCCCGAGCTCCAGCCAGTCGGCCGACGCACCGTTGATTCGGTCTTCGCTGAACCGCAGTGTGCCGCGAACGTACAGCGTGGCACTGCGGGGCGACCTCGTGTCGCGCGGCCCGGATGCGGCGCGCCAGCGCAGCACGTGACGTCCGAGACCGCGTTCCACCCCGCTGCGATGGGAAGCCAGCGAAACGCCGGTGGCGGAATCCAGCACCAGCCCGCCATTGAGCAGGAGGACGCTGCTGTCGGCCAGTGGATCGGCCTCGACAATGGTCCAGCGCGCCGAGAGAGTGCCCGTGGCCGGGTCAAGCGCGACGGTGCCATCGTAGGGCGCGCCGGGCGCAGGGGCGGTCGATACAGGGGACGGGGTCGGCCGGGTGGCACAGGCGGCAAGCAGCGTGACGGCCGCCGACACAAGCAGACGAAATGACGATGGAATCATGTCGCTTCGACAGTAAGGACAGCCTGAGGGTTCAGAACCGGTCGCCAATGGCGGGCTCAAGACTGCGAACGGTCGACTCTTGACAGCCTAACATCTCAGCACTAAGATACTGACAGCCTTCAACTGGAGCCTGTATGCAGCTCACCGGAATTCATCACCTGACCGCGGTTTCGGCCAGGATTCGCGACAACTACCGCTTTTACACCCAGGTCATGGGCATGCGGCTGGTGAAGCGCAGCGTCAATCAGGACGACGCCAGCGCCTACCACCTCTTCTATGCCGACAAGGTCGGCTCGCCCGGTTCGGATCTCACGTTCTTCGACTTCCCGGTGCTGCCGGAAGTGCGCGGCACGCGGTCCATCACCCGCACGGCGCTGCGGGTGAACGGTCTCGATGCCCTGCAGTTCTGGGACAGCCAACTCGCCGATCATGGCGTGCGCCATGGCGCCATCGAGGAGCGCGACGGTCGGCTGGTCATCGACTTCGAGGACCCGGAGGGCCAGCGCCTCACGCTCATCGACGACGGCGGCGTGGGCGAGGCGCATCCCTGGGAAAAGAGCCCGGTACCGGCGGCCTATCAGGTGCGCGGCCTCGGGCCCATCACGCTCAGCGTGCCCAGCCTCGGTCCCACCGACGGCATTCTGCAGAAGCTGGGCCTGCGTCCGGTGCGCAGCTATCCGCATCCGGAGCGGCCCGCGCACACGGTGGAGGTCTACGAGATGGGACCGGGTGGCGCGGCGGCGGAGCTGCACATTGCCCGGCAGCCCGACCTGTCGCCGGCACGCGGCGGCGCGGGCGGCGTGCACCACGTGGCGCTGCGCACGCCTGACGCCGACTACGACGCCTGGGCGGACCGGCTCAACACGCTGGGCATCCGCAACAGCGGCAAGGTGGACCGGCACTGGTTCCGCAGTCTCTACTTCCGTGAGCCCAACGGCATCCTGTTCGAGCTGGCTTCCGACGGACCGGGCTTCGCGGTGGACGAGCCGGCGGAGACGCTGGGCGAAAAGCTGGTGCTGGCCCCCTTCATGGAGCCGCACCGCGAGGAAATCGAAGCCAACCTGGTGCCGCTCGGTTGAGCGGCACCAACTCCTCGGACGAGAACATGACCGGTACCCTGAACATCACCACCAACACCTTCGTCCACGTCGCGCGTCCGGCGCGCGGCGTGGACACCACGCTGCTCCTGCTGCACGGCACGGGCGGCGACGAACGGGACCTGCTGCCGCTCGGAGAGCAGCTGCTGCCCGGTGCGGCGCTGCTCAGCCCACGTGGTCAGGTCAGTGAACGTGGCATGCCGCGCTTCTTCCGTCGTCACGCCGAGGGGGTGCTCGATCTCGAGGACCTCGCCGTGCGCACCACGGAACTGGCCACCTGGCTGCCGCTGGCACTCGACACGCATGCACTGCCCACACGGCGCGTGATTGCCGCGGGCTTCAGCAACGGAGCCAACATTGCCGCGTCGCAGCTGCTGCGCGGCTTGCCGGGCCTGCATGGTGCAGTGCTGCTCAGTCCCATGCTGCCCTTCGAACCCGAGGTGATCCCCGCCCTCCAGGGGGTGCGGGTGTTCATTGGGGCGGGACGCCACGACCCGCTGGTCCCCGTGGCGCAGGTCGAGCGCCTTGCGGCCCTGCTGCAGCAGGCCGGCGCAGAGGTCACGCTGCACTGGACGCCGGGCGGACACGGCATCACGCCGGAGGAGTTCCAGGCCGCACGTGACTGGGTGAGCACCTGGGCCGACTGAACGCCTCGATCGGGGCGGGACGGCGATACTCCGTCCCGCCCTATTGCGTTCTGTACCCGGCTGGTGCGCTCAATCCGTGAGCAAGAGGGAGCCCCCTGCAATTCTGTGGTGCAGCTGCCGATACTTGAGGCCGTTGTCCGGTATCCGCACGGTTGCTCTCGACTTTTCCTCGCATCACGGTCTCATGTTCAACGAACTTTGCGACGACGCCCACGAGGCGCACGCGATGAAGCTCATTCATCGTGCGGTGCTGGTCATCGGCGTCTGCTTTCTTGGCTTTGCCGGCTTTGCCATCTCCACGCGCCTCGGCGCGGACGTTCCGCCGTCGTCGGTGACCTACGGCAGCGAGCAGGCGCCGGCTGACGCGTCGGTGTTCGGCGACTGAGCCGAAACCCTGTCGTGTCATGAGAACGGGCGGCCTTTGGGCGGCCCGTTTTTGTTTGCCCTGGCAACTGTCCTTGTCGCAGCTCGCTGTTACCCGCCCCATTGCCGCTGCGCTTCCGGCAGCAGGGCCCCACGCATGATCCGGGAATGAGTGAAGTCCACGGAACGGAACGCCGATACTGAGCGGAATGATCGATTGTTGCCGGGGCCTCGACGGCGGACGCCTGCGGGTCGGTCCTGCCCTTCTGAGATGACGTTGTTCCGCCATCGGGCCCGACATGTCGCGGTCACACAGACGCTCGTCGCATTGGCCCTCATGGCATGCGACGCGCCGCGCGTTGGGCGACCAGTTCTTGGCACCGTGGTGGGCTATACGCTGAATGACGCCGTGCGGCTCGCCATGGCAGACGATTCGGCGCAGTACGGCAACACCGTGGCCGACACACTGCTCAACGGCGTGCCCGATTTCAGCGCCCAATCCTCCATCGCCGTGGCTACGCGCATGGTGCGTCAGCCGCGTGTGCTGGCGGTGATTGGCCACATGAACAGCAGCTCGAGTCTGGCCGCGGCGCAGACGTACAACGATGCGCAGGTGGTGCAGATGGCCCCCACGTCGACGGCCGAGCTGTATGGCCAGGCGGGTCCGTTCTCCTTTCGCATGGTGCCGAGTGACGCCGAGCAGGGCCCGGCGCTGGCCCGTGCCATCGCGCGGGACTTTGCGCGCGGCACGCGCGTGGCCGTGCTGTATGTGAATGACGACTACGGCCGCGGCCTGCGCAGCAGTTTCCGGCGCGCGCTCGACACAGAGGCGTATCCGCTGGTGGCGGAGCTGCCGCATCTCGACGGGCAATCACGTGGCACCTCCGTGAAGGCCGATGTGGCGCCGGTCGTGGCGGCCCATCCCGATGTCATCGTCTGGATTGGCCGCCCCACCACGCTGCACTCCGTGCTTCCCGCGATACGCGCTGGCCTTCCTGCAGTGACGGTCCTGGGCAGCGATGCCACCACCGCGTGGACCGTGCGCGGCAACACGGACGGTGTGCTCACGGGCGTGCGGTATGTGGACTATCTCGATCTCGACGCCACACCGGCACTTCGCGAGTTTGCGGATCGCTTCGCGCAGCGCTTCGGCTATCCGCCGGGCGCGGCCGAAGTGCTGGCCTACGACGCCGCGCGTCTCGTGCTGCGCGCGGTGCGCGACGGCGTGCAGAGTGGCGACGCGCTGCGTCTCTGGCTCGATGGTCTGGGTCGCGAGCGCGCGGCCGTGACCGGGGTGTCCGGGGTGCTGTCATTCACCACGGACGGCGACATGCAGCGCCCCCTCGTGCTGCGCAGCATCCCTGCTCCGGCGCCACACCCGGAACCATGAACGGCACACCGCGCCCTTCGTTGCGCCGTCGTCTGGCCCTGCTGGGTGTGTGGTCGGCGCTCACCACCACGCTGCTGCTGACGGGTCTCGCGATCTTCAGCAGCCGGGCGCAGCAGCAACTGCGTCTCACAACGCGGGGCATGCTGGAAGAGGAGCGCATCGGCAACGCGGTCATCCGCGGCGTCATGCAGCAGATCTCCATTGCGGGCGATGCATCGCCCGCGCGGCGCGTCGAGCAGGTGGCCCACTTTGACTCGGTGGGGGCCGCTGTCTACACCCATCTGCGCGGCTATCTCTCGCGCCCGCTCTCGGCGGCCGAGCGCCAGCAGATCGAACGGGTCAAGGAAGAGCATCAGCAGCTGGAAGTGGCCGCGCGACGGGTGATGGGCGCGCCGTCCAGCACGAGCTCCTACTCGGTGGATGCGAATGCCGACATGCGGCGCCATGCCTTCACGGCGCTCGACGTGCTGCGCGACTTCGTGAGCATGCGGGAGCGGTCCCTGGAATCCCTGGCGGAGACGCAGGCCGATACCATGCGGCGGGTGACCGTTTCGCTGGTGCTGCTGGTGGCATTGTTTGCGCTGGCCCAGGTGCTCGTGGTGGCGCGCTTCGTGCGCCGCCGCGTGACGCTTCCTCTGGAGCAATGCGCGGAGGCCGTCTCGCGCGTGGGCGCCGGAGACCGCGATGTGCGGTTGCCGACAGCCTCCGACAAGGAGTTCGCCGAGTTGGCCGAGGCCTTCAATGCGATGTCCTCGCGTCTGGCCGAAACACGGGCCGATCTCGAGACACGGAACACGTCGCTGTCCGAGGCGCTGGGCCAGGTGCGCACGACGCAGGACGAACTGGTGCGCAGCGAGACGCTGTCGGCCATTGGTCGCATGACGGCTGGCCTCGCGCATGAGCTCAACAATCCGCTGGCCACGGTGCTCGCCTCGAGCGAGTTGCTGGCGTCCCGCCTTCGCGAGGGCAGCACCGGCCACATGGCGCAGGGTGCGGCGGAACTCGACCGCCTCTACGTCGCACCCATCTTGCAGGAAGCGCGGCGCGCCCGACTGCTGGTGCGCAGCCTCCTGCAGTTTGCCCGGCGTGGAGACAGTGAAGTGCGGCCGGTGCCCTTCCGCGAATCGCTGGACGTGGTGAGCGAGCTGCGGCAGTTCGCGTTCGCGGCGGCCGGTGTGCGCCTCGAGGTGGCGCCCTTTGACGACGCCTGCATCATGGCCGAGCGGCAGCACCTGCAGGGTGTGTTGCTGAACGTGCTGAACAACGCACTCGACGCGCTGAACGGATACGAGCGATCTGACGGCGCCGCGGCGCTCGTGCGGGTGGACGCCCGTCGGGTCGCCGAACACTTCGTGGTCAGCGTCACCGACAATGGCCCCGGCCTTCGCGAACCGGCCCGCGTGTTCGAGGCCTTCTACACCACCAAGGATGTGGGTGAAGGCACCGGTCTTGGTCTGGCGCTGGTCGATCGCTTCATGATCACGTTTGGCGGCAGTGTGCACGCCGAGAACGTGGCGGGTGGGGGCGCGCGCTTCACCCTGCAATTTCGCCTCGCCGACCCGGGCCTGGTGCCGGCCACAGGCTGTGTGCCGGAGTCCACGCCGTCGCTTCCCACGCCGGTCTCGTCTTTGGCCATGACGGACACGCTCTTCCCGGTTGCCGACACCGCAGACGCGCCGGTCCGTCCCTGCGTGCTGGTCGTGGATGACGAAGCCCCGCTGCTGCGCGCGCAGGACCTGCTGCTGCGCCGGCTGGGTGTGGATGTCGTGCTCAGCGGCAGTGTGGCGGACGCCCGGCGGGTGCTGGAGCAGCGACCGGTGCACGCGGTGCTCTGCGACGTGAAAATGCCGGCGGCGAGTGGCGTGGTGCTGCTGGAATGGATCGAGCAGCATCGCCCGTCGCTGCTTTCGCACTTTGCCTTCGTGACCGGCGACGTGGAGGCCCCGGAAATCGGACGCTTTGCCCAGGCGCACCCGGACGCCCTGATTGCGAAGCCGTTCGATGTGCGCGAGTATCTCGATCAGGTGCGACGCCTGCTCGATCAACCCGCCGCGTCCGCGCGGTAGGCGTTGGGCGCAGCCCCGGGGCTGCGTCTGCACCGCCTTATCTGGAGCTGACCCACGATGTGGCCATTCACAGCATCCTGTGACACCGCGCTTCGCAATGCGGTGTCTCGCAACGCGACGTTTTTCAACGCGACGTTTCGCAACGCGGCATCGCGAAGCGCACTACTCGCCTTTGCTGCCCTGTGTCTCGCCTGTGGTTCCGAAGCCAAGCCGGTCTGGCGTGTCGGCCTGCTGGGCACACTGGAGGGGCGTTTGGGCGAGGCTTCGGGTTTGCCGGCCGAGCGGGGCGCGCGCATTGCCGTGAACGAGCTGAACGCCGCCGGTGGGGTGATCATCGGTGGCGTGGCCCACGAGGTCGTGCTGGTGTCACGCAACACCGGTGCGCGTGCGGACGAGGCAGCGGCCGCCATGCGCGCGCTCATCAACCGCGATTCCGCCGATGTGGTGGTGGGCCCGCAGTTCAGTCGGCTGGCCGTCACCGCCGCCGCGGTGGCCAACGCCGCAGATGTGCCGATGATTGCCCCCATGGCCTCGAGTCCGGCGGTCACGGCAGGACGTCCGCTCGTAAGCCGGATGGCCTTCCTCGACGCCGTGCAGGGCGAGGTGCTCGCGCGCTTCGTGCACGACTCACTGGGTGTGCGCCGAGCCGCCGCGATGCACAACGCGGCGAGCGCCTACGGGAGCGAGATCGTGAGTCTCTTCTCGGCCACCTTCGCGGAGCTTGGCGGCCGCATGGTGGCGCGCGAAACCCACGCGGCCGACGATACCACGGCGCATGCTGCCGAACTCGCGCGCATTCTGGCGCAGCAACCGGAGGTACTGCTGCTGCCCGATCTGTCGCCGCGCGATTCGGTCATGCTGCGACGTTTGCGGAAGTCCGGATTCCGGGGCCGGGTACTCGGCAGTGATTCCTGGGATGCCGTCTCCATGGCTCGCATCCCGGACCTGAGCGGCACCATCATTGTGGCCAACTGGGATCGGCGCACCGAGCGCCCCGCCGCGCGCTTTTTCAGGCAACAGTGGAACGCCGACCCCGCGGCGGGTGACCCGCGCGCCGCCGCCGTGGCCACCTACGATGCCATTCACCTGCTCGCGCGTGCCGCGTCCAGGTCGGGCGTGCGCAGCGGGCGGGCACTCGCCGATTCCGTGCGAAGCTATGGCCGCTTTGATGGGGCGATGGCCAATTACACCTTTGCCGGCAGCGGTGACCCGACACGCAGCGCCACCATTCTCGAAGTGCGTGGCGACTCCACGGCGCTGCGCGGTGTCATTGAGCCCCGGCGTTGAGTCGATGCACACCCGGCCCGCCACCCACTCGTGATGCGCACACGTCTTGCACGCAGCTTTCCGGCCCGCCTGTCGGCGGCCGTGTTTGCTGTTGGTGTCGTGCTGGTGGGCCTGAGCGGCGCGCTCGCGTATCGCGCGGCGGAGCGCTCGCTGCGTGAGCGCCTGCTGGCGCAGTTGGAGGGTCAGGCGGCCGACGACGCCGGTCGTCTGACGGAATGGCTGGCGCGGCAGCGTGAGGCCGTGGTGCTGCTTGGGCGGGAACTGGCCCTGCACAGCGGCCCCATCCCGTCCGCGCCGGATACACTGCGTTGGCAGGGGCTCCCGCCCATGGTGCTGGCGGCCGAGGAGATGCAGGTGATTGCGCTGTCCGGTGGGCAGGTGGTGCGCTCCACCAATCCGGAAACGCTGGGCAGCTTCGCCGTTGGCGAGGAGTACTTCACGGCAGGCCGTGATTCGACCTTTGTGAAGCCCATCTACTACGCCAGCGGCAGTGGACGCCCGCGCCTCACCGTCGCCACTCCCATTCGGCGTGGCGAGGCCACGGAGGCCATTCTGGCGGTGCACCTCGATCTCGCGCAGATGGAGAACACCCTGCGCCGGCGGGACGGTGGTCTGGGTGCGGGCGCTGCGGGAGGAGCAGGCACGGCGCTGCGACGAGTTGGTGAGGCTGCGCCGCAGCCGCCCCCCATCGAGGCGTATCTCGTCAACGAGCTGGCCGACTTCGTTTCTGCGGCACGTTTCGGACGTGACGGCGTGAAGCGTGGCGTGCACAGCATGGCCATCGACTCCGCGCTCAACGGCACGGTTGGCTCCGGTTTGTATGCCGACTATGCCGGACGACCGGTGGTGGGCGCGTGGCGCTGGATTCCCGAGCTCGATCTCGCGCTCATTCTCGAGACACCGCAGCAGGTGGCCTTTGCGCCCGCACGCGCGCTGCTTGGCTACTCGGTGGTGCTGGGGTTTGCGGCCATCGGACTCATGGCCTTTGGTGTGGTGGCCATCACCCGGCGTTTCGCGCGGCCCGTGCTCACGGTGGCCAATGCCGCCGAGGCGGTGGCCGCCGGCGATTTCACGGTGAGTGCACCGGAAGTGGGCAGCGATGAAGTTGGGCAGCTCGCGCGGGCCTTCAACATCATGACGGCGCGCCTGCGTTCGCTGTACGAACGTCTGGAGCAGCAGGTGGATGCCACGCAGGCCGCGCTGGACAAGGCGCAGGCCGCGCGCGAGCTGCTGCAGGATGTCGTGAACAACACCTCCACGCTGGTGCTGGTGGTGGGACTCGACGGCCGTGTGCGTCTGGCCAATGCACGGCTGGCCTCACTGTCCGGCATTGCCGCAGACGCCGCGGAAGGTCGGGAGGTGCACGCGGCGCTGGGTGAGACGGCATCCGTGCTCGGGCCACTGATCACGCGTGCGCGAAGCAGCGAAGCGGTCATCGAGCAGGAAGTGGAGTTGGATTCACCTGCCGGTCCCCATGGCTGGCAGGTGGTGGCGTTTCCGCTCGTGCACACCGACGGCAGTGTCTACGCCATTGGCCTCATCGGCACCGACCTCACCGAACGTGCGCGCGCGGAGGCGGAACGCCGGGCGCGGGATGCGAGTGTGCAGCAGGCTCAGAAGCTCGAAAGCCTGGGCGTCATGGCCGGCGGCATCGCCCACGACTTCAACAACATCCTCGGCGCCATCCTCGGCAACGTGGAGCTGGCGCGTGAGGCTCTCGACGATCCCGAGGAAACCCGGGGCGCCCTCGAACGCATCGGCGCCGCGAGCCGCCGCGCAGCCGAACTCACACGGCAGATGCTGGCCTATGCGGGGCGGGCCAGTCTGCGGCGCGATACGGTGGACCTGCGCCAGGTCATCAATGACATCGTCCCGCTCGTTCGTGCGGCGCAGACGAAGAAGGTGCGCATCGACGTGGCGGAGATGCCCGAGGCGTTGTGGGTGAGCGCCGATCCGGCGCAGCTGTCTCAGGTGCTGCTCAATCTGCTCACGAACGCGGCGGAGGCCGTCGGCGAGACGGGAGGCCGTGTGATGCTGTCTGCGGCGTCAGGCACCACGCCGCCCGCGCGCCTCGGCAACGATGGACAGGAGGGCGCGCCGAGCGACGGCTCTGACGATGCCACCGAATGGATCCGCGTGACGGTGGCAGACACGGGACCTGGCATTCCGGACAACGTGCGCGAACGGATTTTCGACCCCTTCTTCTCCACCAAGTCGTCGGGCCGTGGGCTTGGCCTCAGTGCCGTACGCGGCATCGTACGCTCGCTGGGCGGTGTGCTCACGCTGCATTCGGTCGTGGGCGAAGGAACGCGCTTCGACATGCATCTTCGGGCGGCCACGCCCGCCGCGCCACCATCCGGTGAGCCCGCCAGCGATGTCCACGCCGCGGTGCGTGGTACCGTGCTGGTGGTGGACGACGAGGCCTCCATTCGCCATGTCGCCCACCGGGTGTTGTCGCGCCTGGGTCTCGATGTCATCGAGGCGGAGGATGGCGAGACCGGGGTGGCGCGATTCCGCACGCTGGCGCCACGCCTCCGGGCGGTATTGCTCGACCTCACCATGCCCGGCATGAGCGGCATTGAAGTGCTGGCCGAGATCCGCCGCAGTCATCCCGATCTGCCGGTGATCATCGCCAGTGGCTACGACCACGAGGACGCACTGCGGGAGATCGGGCAGGACGCGCAGGTGACGTTTCTGCAGAAGCCATACTCGACCAGTCAGCTCCGCGCGGCGGTCCTGCGCGTGGTGGCCTGAGGTCTGGAGCCCGGAGTCTGGATTCTCGAGGCGGACGTGAGGGTTGGGAGATGAGAAGTGAGAGGTGGGAAGACGGGACAGAAATAGATCAATGAGAGATGAGCAACCAATGAGGTGAGAGACGGGAGTCTCGGCGACTGGGGACCGCGGTTGGAGTTTGGGTCGGGGACTGCGGTCGGGGTCGGGGTCGGGGCCGCCGAGACCACCGTCGCGGTAGCGGCGACTGATGGCCCGTGCCCAACGCGGTCTGATCTCCCACATCATTGGTGGCAGGTCTCTCATCTCCATACCCATCCGGCTTCGCATTTCCCTCGAAGACTCACATCTCAAGTCGGGCCGAAGGCCTGGCGCGAGATCAGGGACCACCAAGGCCGGAGGCCTCAGATCCCCGATCTCAGACGCGGAATTGCGTGAGGTGATGGTCCAGGTGCTTGTAGGCCAGCCTTCCCCATTCGCGCTCATCGAGCGCGCCGAACAGCGGGTGCTCGGGCCAGGAGGCCCGTCCCATCTCGCTCTCGAAGCGCGCAATCAGTGCCTTGAGCATTTCGCGCTCGGCCTCGCCCTCGCCAGGTGCACGAGCCAGCAGTTCACGCGCGGTGGGGGCGTTCTTCGGAAACGGCAGCACGTACAACATGAGGCGCCTGACCAGCGCCGTGCGCACCAGCGGCACACGCTTGGCCGTGCAGTGCAGGTCTCCATACGCCATGCGCAGGGCATCAGCGCAGTGCGCCAGCATGCGCGGCGCGTTCATGCGCCCCCAGGCCGGCTGCGCGTCGAGGTCGAGTTGCTGCAGCCGCGCGATGAGCTCACGGCGGGCCGCGGGGTCGGTCAGTGTGGACATGTGATCAGCGATGATGCTGCAGGACCCGCTGCGCCTCGGCCTCGAGCCCCGACACCAGGGCGTCGAGATGCACACGATCGGTGCGGGCGTTCATCACCGTGATGCGCAGCACGCGCCGCCCGCCCAGGGAAGTGGCCGTGATCCATCCGCGCCCGCTGCGGTTGTAGCGCTCGCGGAGCGCATCGGTGAGGGCATCGCGCTCGGCCGCATCCACCACGCCCGGCGGCTGCCAGGAAAAGCACAGGATGTTGGACTCGGGCAGGTGCAGCGGCGTGAACTGCGCGTGCGTGGACAGACGCTCGTGCAGATAGCGCGCCATATCACAGAGCCGCTCGTACAGCGCACCCAGCGCCTGACTGCCGTAGCGCTCGAAGGCCACCCACACCTTGAGCACGTCGGCGCGGCGCGAGCATTGAAAACTGCGCGGCCCCATGTCCCAGGCGCGCGCGTCTTCCGAGGGCGTGAAGAGATAGGGCGCGCTCTGCGCATACGCGCGCTCGAGATCATGCTCCTCACGCATGAGCAGCATGCCGGCGGCCAGTGGCAGCAGCAGGGTCTTGTGCGGATCCCAGGCCACCGATCGCGC
>VFQP010001246.1_pt1 | contig 35482 bp, 69 predicted proteins | sample 3512351 | NCBI WGS metagenome assembly VFQP01 (sample SAMN10412372, study PRJNA504923) | tailings metagenome | isolation source: Relicate 1 Philex TSF1 revegetated site | place: Philippines: Tuba, Benguet | collected 2017-08-29
TTTTTGAGGTGGGGGTGTTTTAGTGCTGGGGGTGTTTTTGAGTTGAGGGTGTTTTTGAGTTGGGGGTGTTTTAGTGTTGGGGGTGTTTTTGAGTTGGGGGTGTTTTTGAGTTGAGGGTGTTTTTGAGTTGGGGGTGTTTTGGTGTTGGGGGTGTTTTTGAGTTGGGGTTGTTTTTGGGTTGAGGGTGTTTTTGAGTTGGGGGGTATTGTTATGTTTGTATTTTCCAGTATTTGTAAGGGGCAATGAACACATACATACAAATAAAACACATACAACCAATAAAACACATACATACAAATATAACACATACAAACAAAACACACATGGTCATAATAGCCATACTGCATGGTGGTAGTGGGCCACAGATGCACATCCACACAACAATCACCTACACTCCCCGCCCAACACCCCCCACCCACCAACACCCCCCACCTACACAATACCCACCATGGAAATCAGGGTTTCTTTGCTGAGCAATTGCAGCTCCCCAGTGTTGGAAAAAAAAGCCCCTCGCAATCGTATGTCCCTGTACAAGCGACTGCTGGTGTACGCGCTATGCGTGCTGCGTATTGTTTGTAACAGTGCAGGTGCTGCCTTGGGAGCCACGCTGAATATAAATTGAAAGCGTGCGCCGTTGTATGTTGTCATCACATTCACTGCAAACGTGGTGCCTGTGTGTTGAGGTGTATGTTTCACCATCAGGCTTCACCATGTGGCACAATGGCATGCTGTTTTGTGCACCACCACCACCATCAAACCTGCCACAGTGGATGTGATTTTGCGCGACTCTATGCTGGTGATAAGGTTGAGGCCAACAGACATGTTGTTGTCTGTCCAGGGTTTGGCGTGCCACACGATGCGGAGGTTGGTGATCAAGAGTCGACCATCCAAGCCATCGTTGCCCTTGGTGTCCTCCACATGATCCTGTGGGATTGGATATGCGTACTTGTGTTGGTTGGCACACCATATGCACCCTGACTGGCACACTACATGCACCCTGACAACAACAACAACATACCACAATGTCCACCACATGTTCGCCATTACAGGGGTTGAGCTGTGATTCATTCAGATCAAAACGTATTTCGCGGTCCTGCCACAAGTACAATGCGCGTGGCTTGGTCCCACCCAACCACCCGAGTAGTTTTTTTGCCACACCAGCCATCGTGATGAACAGAGTGTTTGTGTGCAGGGTATTGTGCGACGGGGTTTTACATTCTACAGCATCAACAACTCTGTGTTTCAAAATATGCAAAACATAAGCAAAATTCCAACAACAAAAAGCAGCATGTTATGGTGGCCGCATGTTGCTGGGCAAAGGGGCTGGTTGACGCACATCAAGCAACCGGTAGTGCAACACCAGATCGTCTGATTTCTTCCATATATACTGTCGTACTGCTGCAAGGCTCATGTCATATGGCACCGCCTGTTGGTTACGATGGTAGTTGTGGCATGTGGCATGCGCATCATGCAACCGTCTGTCCATCCCCAACGCATCCTCCCATACCATGCCGTTGCACACAAGCTCAATTGCTGGCTGCCCAGCTGGTGGCAAATTCACTTGCGGCCCGTTCTGGCCACAGTTGCGCAAGGTCACATACAGTGGTGCGGGTGCCAATTGCAAGTTGCTCATCTCCTGCAGCTTGTTGATTGCATACTCCACCACCTTGATGTATTATGATTGTGATGTATGGTAATTATGTGTGTGGTGTGTGCAAGCAGCGTGTGATGTGATCACGTGAACAACATGTACATACACACTCCATGAACAACAAGCATACACACACTCCATGAACACATGTATACACACCCTACCCACAAACCCTCCCCCACAAAACCCTCTCTCACAACACCCCCCTGCCACACAGACCTTGTTGATGCGCAGCACTCTTGGTGCATTCAGGCGTTGCTGCATCATGGGTGGGAGGGAGGAGCCAGCATATGGCACAAGTATGAAGGCACACTTGAGGTCCTTTGATAGAGGGTACTTACGCTGTGTATGTGGGGGGGAATGTGAGTGTGTATTTGTTGGAGATGATTTGATAGCGTGCGTGTGGGTGTGTGTTGGGGGTGTCATGATGGTGTGTGTGTGTGTGTTCTACTCCATGTACACACAGGAAATATGGTGTGTGTGCATACAAAACACCACCACCACACCATATCTCCACACCACCCACCCACCACACCCAACCCCATCACCACCACCATCTCCATTCCCATCACCACCCGCATCACCAACATACATCAAGCACACACTCTGCTGCCCACACTGGTACCACGTCCCCCACTGGCTCCCTCCCTGTCATTTCGTGGACCCCCCTTCTCCAGGGGTCCCCTGTGGCGGTTCTCAACATGATGCAGGGGGGCATGGGGAGGGTGCAGAAGGAAAAGGGGTGGACGTGGGGGTCATGGTCGTGCATGACAGCATCTGCAGGGGACCTATGTGGGGGTGGGGGGTGGGGTGGGGGGCTTGTATGATGTGTGTTTGTACATATCCAGATACACATATCGCACACACATTGTACACACACATAACGCACACATATTGTACGCACATTGTACCCACACTCACATACCCTACATCATGCACCCCCGTCCCCGGCGACAGCGGCGACTGGGCCCCCACCCCCACTCCCCCCATCAACTGCGACGCATCACTCGTCGTCCTCAATGAAGCCGTATCCACCTGTCCATGATGCCCTCCCACAGGTGACTCCCCTGCCCAACCCTCCTCCTCCTGCTGCTCCAACACATTCCGCTGTGCCATCCAGTGGTGAAACAGACCCCGTAATACCTCTTCCCCAAAATTCAATTTCACATCGTCTGCCTCTGAGACACCCACGTCTACTGCATACAACTCAGCAGAAAAGCATTGACTGGGGTCGAGGTGTCCTGCCAGGCAGCCGAGTCGCTTGTCGAGGGTGAGCCATGGTGCAACACTCATGGGTTCGAACAGCTCGGCTTCCTTGTCCCTGTGTAAGCGGGTAGGTGTTGTGTGTAGGGGGGTTTGGGTGTGTAGGGGGGGGGCATGTGTTAGCAGCATGTGTTGTATGATTCATGTGAAATACATGAAGCACACACACCAAAAACATGCAGCAAACACACACACCAAACACATACATCAAACACACACACACACCAAACACATACATCAAACACACACACACCAAACACATACATCAAACACACACACAGCACACCAACATACTTGAATGACACCTGTCCATACTCCTCCACACACACACCATACACCAAGTCCCAGCACGCCACATTCCCCTCACTATCTTCCACCAATGCATGACGTTTATCGGTCAACAGCCTGGCGTTGACTATCGCCGGTATCCCCTGCATCCCACCCACAGGGTCTTGTTGCTGTGGGGGTGGGGTGGGGCCTGTGGGAAAGACCTGACGGGCCCTGTGCATGATGGTGGCACCTGCGAGGAAGCTACGTGTGGATTGCTGCTGGCGGTGTATGCGGGTGGGGAGGGTGGGGGGTGGGGGGAAGTGGGGGTCAAAGCGCCACCTGTGGGGGAGAGAGAGGAGGGTTTTCATGTGTGGAGTGTGGAGGTGGTCGGTGGTGTTGGTGTGTTGGGGTTGGTACATATTGCTGCATGCCAGTGTACAAATCTGCCTATGCATTGCTAACTATGTCCCCCCCCACATGGTCAACGTACTTGTTGACTGTTGACCCCTCAGTTCCTACGAGCATTGACTCTTGATCAGGCAACAGTGCAATGCTTTGTATGGGGCACTGTTCTTGACACACAAGCTCACATTCACGAGTCACTGTATTTGTCCTGTGTGTGTGTTGTGTGTGTATTGTGTGTGTGTGTGTGTGTGTGTGTTTATGGGTGTTTTAATCTTACACATGTGTTGTAGGTGTACATGTATTGCATGTGTGCAACAGGTGTCTAAACAGGTGATGTACTGTTTGCCCACACATCACTCCATACAAATCCCACACCAAACACTCCCCTCACCAAACACCCCTCACCAAACACTCCCCACACCCACTTCCCACGCACCCCCCATCCCACACCACCTCACCCGCACAACTTACCTATACACACAGCAATCCTTCCCCCCCGAGTACACCATTGAGAAATCATCGTTCACTGCCAATGTCCACACACTCCCAGTGTGCACTACAAATGTGTGTACACAGCGCTGTTGACCCAGGTCCCATAAGCGTATGCTGTGATCTGATCCAGCAGACAGGAGGTGGGTGCCATCCCTGTAGGTTGGGTGGTTTCATTGGAGTTTGTTTTCTGTAGGGTTATTATTTAGGTTGGGTGGTGTAGGTTGGTTGGAAAAAACAGGGGATGTATGTGGGACATGAGTGCCATCCCTGTAACTATCCCTATGACCATCCCCATACACTGGCTTTTTGGTGGGAAACAAAAGACTGTACCCACACACCCACATACCCACCCACCCACATACCTACCAACACATACCTACCAACACATACCTACCAACACATACCTACCCACATACCCATACACACACATACCCATACAGACACATACCCACCCCCGCATACCCACACGCACATACCTATTGATAGCCAGTGCACGCACATTATCCGTGTGCCCCCTCAGCTTACACACCTTCCCCCCCGTGCGAGGGTCTGCCACACGCACCAGGCCCCCTGCTGTGCCCGTTGCTAGCAGTGTCCCCTGTTGGTTGAGGGCAAGGGAGTAGCTGCTCTCCTTGATGCCATCCACAGTGATGGGGACATACCCCACACCTCCCTGGGGGGAATACGGGGTTGTGTGGGTGGGTGGGTCGTGTGGGAATTGCGAGTGGGTGGTGCATGACAGAGTGTGTGCGAGTGGGGGGGAGAAGAAGATACAGAATGTGTGTATGTGTATTGGTACACAACATAAACACACCGTACACAACACATACACACTTTACACAACATTCTCACCCTGTACACAACACATACACACTGTACACCACCACTACCACCCACCACCACCACAGGCACACCTTGGCATGCACTCTGGTAGCAGTGGCAACATCCCACAGCAACACCTCCTGACCCAGCCCACCAGAAGCCAACAGGTGTACAACAGGTGCAGCTGATAGTGCTGTTGCATAATCTTTGTGGGTCCCCAGTACCATTGCTGGCTGTTGCTGCCCTGTGTGTGTGTGTGTGTGTGTGTGTGTGTGTGTGTGTGTGTAGGCATGAGTGGAGTGTGTCAGTGTGCATTGTGTAGTGCAGAGTACATCTGCTGTGTAGCACATTCACCAACATACATATACCCACTCCCCTCCCCCCCCCACACATACCCTGGGCCTCAGCGTTCCACAGCATGACGGCACGATCAGATGATGCAGTAGCGAGGATGCCTCCTAGCACTGCTGTGTCATTCACCCAATCAATGTGGCCCTCATAGGTAGTGGTACAGCTATAAGTGTCCTCACCATCATCTGCCACCCATCTGTGTGTGTCGACTTGTTGTGGTGCATGGGTACCCATGTGTGTGTAACCAGCAGCACCACCATCTCCCCCCAACTCCGCATACCGCCGCACAGTGGCGTCTCTTGATGCTGTATAGACACTCCCATCCTCTGCAATGCGCACTGCATTGACTCCTGCACAGTGCTGTGTGTGGGATGAGGCATCGTGTGATGGACGATCAACTCTTAGTCAACCCTCAACCAAGTCATTTCCTGCACAAGCTATGATCATTGCATCTGCAATACAATACACACCAACCTCCCTACACACCAAATTCTGGTTGCTGTGTCGGAAGCAAAACGTAATTCTTGTATTTTGACGATGCTGTGGCCTGCTTCCGTTTGCACTATACATGGTTGTGCTGCCAAGCACTTGCGCATTACGAATCTGATCGAAAAAAGCGAAATGCACGGCGCTTGAAGCTAAAAGGGAGTTGATCCATCCTCAAGTGTGTACAATGTTGGTGGGTGCAGTGCTGTGAAGCTGTTGCTAAAACTTGTGAAGCTTGTGTTCCAGATGGAGCTGCAGATGGTGATTACTCAGAAAAAGCTGACCAAAAAAACACACACTACTCGTCCCGCTTCCCATCATGGTGCACACTGCTCATCCTCAGCACGCTTTTCATGGTGTGCTGATCGAGCCACTACTGCAGCCTTGATGCTCTTGCACCCCTTTGCCAGCTTGCTCCTCGCGTCCACCAGCTTGCCCTTGAGTTTCAGCCGCTGTGCCTCCTTATCTGCGGCTTCCAGCTGTGCCTTGGCTGCCTCCACACGCTCAGCTGAGGCAGCAACATTCCCCAGCTGCACGTGGTGGCTGGTACGTGTGTCTTGCAGTTGTTTTTGCAACTGGGCAAGGCACTCGGCTTGCTGGCTGGCTTGCTCACTGGTGCGTCCATACTCATGTTCTGGTGTGTGAAAAAACAGAGGTTGTACTCATGTGGCAAGACGTGGCAAGGGGCACACATCAACACATCAAGATAGATAAAAACACACACATACCAACTTGAACCAAGCGTTCTGTGGCAGTGGCTGCTTCAATTTTTGCAGTGATGAGCTCTTGGGTGAGACTGTGCTTCTCAGCAAGCCCCGTGTCCAGCTGCTCCTTGGCCACTGTCAGTTCTGCCCTGGCCAGTTGGAGTTGGGCCTCTATAAGATTGGTGTTGGCTGTTTTGGCCATCATTGCGTCCTGTAGCTGCTCACGAAGCTGCATGATTTCAAGGGTGTCGGCATGCTTGGCTGTGAAGATGTGTGTGTTGTTAAAATTGGTAAAATAAAGAACAAACTACATGTACCTTTTCTTCACATATACCCACAATATACCATATACCTTTCAAATACCTTCCCACACCCAACCCATTTTCATATACCTGCTTCCAGGTCCCTCAACTCTCCATTGAGCTCCTCAACCTGGGTCTGCAATAGACGACACTGGTTTTCCAGACGGGAGGCATGGGATGCCAAGGTACTGTTGCGAGTTTCAGCAGCAAGGAGCTTGGCTTTGAATTCTGCAGCTTCTGTGGCACGATGGGCTGCCATGGTTGGTGCGGGGATGGGGGGCTGTGCAGTTGGGGTTTCAGGGGTGGTGGGGGTGGGAGGGAGGGGGGTGGGCGACTGTGGAGGGGATGCAGTATCATCAGGTAGTGGGAGGGGCTGTATGGCTGCAGGAGGTGGTGCTGGTGGTGCTTCAGGGGCTGCTGGAGACGTGGCTGCAGTGACCTCGACGATGCGAAGGGATGGCGTGACTGGTGGCTTTTTGTGTTGCATTAGGAGCGAATCCACAGTGTCGGAAACGGTATGAGGCACCATGTCGGGGTCATTGATCGCCTGTAACGGTTGGATGAAGGGTGTGCTAGCGTGCATCATCGTGTGCATCATCGGTCATCTGGTTGGCACGACCTTTCGAAACTCAAGCTCTTGTTCATATTTGGCACGTGAGCGTCCTGGGAATAATGGTGATTCGATACATTGGTTTTGGGGGAGGTTGGTAGGCCGCGATGGATGCGCCATCGATCTGGTGCAGTGTGATGTACCGAGTATGTGTGTAGGATGTACTGCTGATTTTTGTTTTATGTTGTTTGGGAAAGAGTTGCCAGGCAAGCAATCACTGCACAAAAGGTGGGAGTCAAGGTGGGCACTCCAACGACGCAGGCAGTTGCTTGTGACAGACAGCATGTAATAGCACAACAACAATGAAGTCGATGCAACCATGTGTAGTCCATGCAACCCATGTATAGTCCATTCAACCCGCCCACTGTCAGTCATGCAGTCAGGGTGCTGACACCACGATGTGCGCACGATGTGGTAATCAAATTGTCATGCATGCACAATAATGCACGAATTCCTATTGCACAACAAGCACAACAATCATATCACACATCAATCCAACGCACAACCGACCAACACACTTTGGCGTGTTTGTGCTTACGGCGAGTCAGCACCGACTTCTACACATCCCCCCACGCAACAACACGTTCCAAGACACGTTCCAACGCTCCTAATGGACAGTCTTTTCAAACGCTTTGCATGCATGGTCAGTGACACTCAGTCGATGGCCTTGCAGGGCAGCGAGTTTGGTGGAATTGACAATGCAGAACATCAGAAGCACCCGCCCGCGGGGTGGGCGGCAGCCTGGGCCCCTCAGATCGCCCAGGATGTGCATATGAAAGGCAGCAACGAGGTATGCAGAGGTTGGGTGCATCAGCGTGCATCCTTCTCGATCAGCTTCCATGTTCCAAAAGTTGCTCATAGTAGCCCATACAATCCCCCCAACCAACATAGGAATCCCTACAACCAACACTATCCGTGAGTAGTGCGAGTTCCTACAGTGCTTTGACAGAGGCATCTGAACCAGTGGAATGGCCAGTACCATGCTCCACCCCGTTTGCACTCGTCCAGTCACCCCTTGAAATCAAACCCCACGACTTTGCTGGGCGCACCGTCGACTATATCTTGAGCCACATTGAGGAGCAGCTGCATGCACAAGACCAATCAATTCTTCTATCTGCCCTCAACGAGTTGGAAAAGCTCAGCTTTCGTGCATCTTATGTGCAATCCATGGCACACGAAAACCAACACTGCCTGGAGCTCATGGCACGCGTGTTGCAGATTGCAGACATCAAACCTGCCTGCAAAGCAGCCGTGGTGCTGTGGAACTGTGGCTTTCAAGTCAAGAGCACCATCAACATCATCAAGCAGCAACAATTTGGTGTGATTGAGAGCCTGGGCAACTTGATATCCCACGATGACCGCAATTGCAGATACGCAGCATCTGGGTGCTTGTCTGTGCTCACCGCTGCCAGTGCAAGCTGCAGGGCTCGATGTGTTGCATCTGGCGCGCTGGTGCATCTGGTGGCATGCTTGTACGTCGATGATGGCAACCTGCAGTACCATGCGGGTGGTACTGTGTATTACATTGCACAACACCCAGAATATGTAGCAGCAATTGTGCAGGCAGGTGCTGTGCCTGCGTACCAGCGATTGCTTGGGTTTCGAGAGAATGCCAACAATGTGAAGCTTGCCAAGCGTGCATTGGGTCGCCTGGGGGTGATGGCATAGTGGATGTGGGTGTATGAGGGTTTTGTTGCAGGTTGTTTATAGAAACACACTGTTGAGCACACCGTTTTTGTATCATAGTAGAGTATTATATGACTACGGTGGGATCATCGTTATTGACCATGTTGTTGAACCTGATTGTTGACCAGTTGACCTTCCGACATATATGTGTGTGTGATATGGACATGCAATTGAATGTTCATGCACGTGTGAACACTTGAGGTACTGCATAGAACTCAAGAGGTATTTGTTTTTGTTGTCAACAAGTGTTTTTGTGCGATACCCAAGCGCACAAGTGCTGTTGCTGTCATCACTGCTTTCTGTGCTGCTGCTGCGTTTTTCATTTTGTCTGATATTCAAGCCACACCCTTTTCATGGTGTTTTTATTACATATTCTTCCACACATTGCGTGTCTCGCGTGTGTGAAAAAAAAATGATTGGTAAAAAAAAATGAATAACCGCATGCATGGAAAAAACAAACTACCATCCGTATTTCCCTTGCGTTTCTCGTTTGGTTTTCTGTGAATTGTACGCCACACCACCGCGGCTGCGCAACAACTCGTATTCACGCTGCTTTGCGGTGCTGAACAGTGTGGAAATCTGGTGCTTGCGCTTGGCCTTGCCACCTCCCATACCCCCAGCCCCGACATCAATGGGCCCAGGACCCTTGCCTGTGTGGGTTTGTGCAATTGCTGCAGCCATGCTCTCTGCCTCTGCTCGCTCTGCATAATTCATATATGTCAACTGCTCCTGCGTCACCTGTTTGTGTGTTGAGACGGTGATGGGGGTAGTACTTGGGCAAAGCAAGATATCGCTGCATCCTCATCATCCTCATTCTCATCATCCTACCTCTTTGAATTGAATGCCTTGCAGGTCCAACGCCCCACCACCACCGAGCTGCATCTTCAAAGCAGCTTCCTGTAACGCCTGATCCCTGCTGCGCACCCGCTGCTGGCCACCCAATGTGTTTGCGTGTGTTGCCCCACCCCCAGGATCGGAGGCCCCCACATGGGCAGTATACTGCTGATTGTAATATGCATGAGAATCGTCTGCTGGGACGGCATATAATTCATTGCTTTCATAGTAGGGGACGGTGTCGTCGTCTGCTGGGGGTGGTGCTGGCCCCACTATGGGCGCTTCATCATCATCATCATCATCATCATCATCATCATCATCATCATCATCATTATCATCATCATCATCATCATCGGCAACGTTGTCGTCATCGTCGGCATCTGCTACCGCAATCCGCTGTGTGGGCCACAAAAGCATGTGTGTGCATGTGTATCGCATATGTGCCAACCTCACACATGGACATACCGCACCAGCAGCAGCACCACCGAGGCGGCCCCCTGTGTTTTTGGGGGCGGGGAGCATGGCGCTGATGGATGCCACCCCTTCACCGTTGGTGTGCTTGACTCGCTTGTGTGCAGGTTCATCCTGTGTGGAGTGTTCATTATAGCTTGCTTGGCCAGCAACACATGTGCAACACAAACACCCCATACGTCGTCTTCATCTGAATCTGGTGGCACTGGTGTTATCCTCAGTGGTACGCGAAACTTGGTGACGTTTTTGGCAGCTGCTTTTGGTGCGGGGAGGGCGCCAAAGGCCAAGGGTGCTGCTGCTGTTTTGGGAGGTTGGGGGGATGGCGGTGCCTGTTGGAAGAAATCTGCTGGCAAACTGCTTGGCTGTTTTGTGCTTGGCTCTGCAGTTTCCGGCGTAGATGTGTCTAGAGATGTGTCTGAGCCGTATCCTGCAAGCAAATCCATGGTGCTGAGGGTGGTTTTGGCTGAGATTGTTGGGGGATGTTGATGGTGTGTGTCTGCAACCTGCAGCTACTGTTGGTAATTGACAGTATATTTGGTGTACTATTTAGAGTAGTGAAACCATGGTTGTGAAACAACTCGCACAATAAACGAGAGGCACAAATTGTTGTTCCTGTTCCATTGTAACACGACTGTGATCAATGTTTCAGTATCCCCAAGGTAATGAATATTGTTATAAGTGAGCAAAGTTATGGTGAGCAAACTCCAAAGACCGTGACCATCGGCAACACATCTTCATGAACTAGCCCACAGCAGTCACATAGCAGCATGCCCAAACAGTCTATTGCCTAAATTATGTATTATATATCGCTCATCGTATTGGCAGTCACCCTCCCCATCACAACCGCACAACAAAGCAGTCCATCCAGTCCCGCCAATGACAGCCTCACACTCTCCGACTTTGTTGTAGCCATCCCTGTTGACACCAACCACTGGGATGTAGCAGAAGCAGGGAGGCTTTGGCGCAAGGTGTTGAGGTGGTTTTATTATGTCGTCACTGCAACATCACGGTCGGCACTTGCCAACTCGTACAGACATCATCCCCCCCCCCAAAACTGTCACACAGGGATTGCGGACGCTGGTGGCTACCAACGAAACCCCACCAGTATGGAAGGTCAAGGAGGGACGCAAGCACAACGAAACATGGACATGGTACCCTGATGATGAGCCCTTGCGCAGTTTGTATGCAGGGGATTCAAGAGCAGCAATGGTGCCGTTTATTGCACACAAGGCATTTGAGGGCAAGTATAAATGGTATGTGTGTGTGTGTGTTGGGAGTGGGGGTGTGTTGGAATGTGTGTGTGTGCAGACTGGGTGTAGAGTGTGGGTATGTGATGAAAGGGTGTACCACAGGGTGGGAGATGTCACGGCCAGGCAACATGAAGTACCAACATGAACATACACCCCCAAAATAATCACGATACCCATCCTTCTTCTGTACAACATGGCAAATACGTATCCTGTAGACCTGAGCGACCTCCTCCTTGTCTTTATACTTTCTCTATCATGCTCTCTCCCCGAATACAGGATGTTGTATGGTGATGATGACACCATTTTCTTCATGGACAGCTTGATGGAGATGGTAAAGGACTTTGATCACAACATGCCATACTTTATTACAGGTAGGGGTGGTGCTGATACTTGTATTGGTGGTGAGTATCGACTTGGTGTGCTTGTTTGTTGAGATGCATGATACACTGTTGATATGTGATCATGACACTGGTGATATAATGATGATGATGGGGATACATGGCATTGATAATGCATGGTGAGGATGATGATGCGCTATTGTGTGAACAAGTATGTACACTCATGTGCACCTTCACCCCCTCCACACCACCACCACCTTGACCACCACCCTCATCGTACACCACACATCAAACCCCCCAAAACACACAGATCACCTGTGGTGGAATCGCCCACGTAAAAGGGCATTCCACCCAGCCTCCATTGCCCCACGCTGTCTCCCCTGCCACCTAGACCTCACCACATTCAACCACAGTGCTGCACCCTTTCCAGCCCCCCTTGGGTGCCCCTGCACACCCCAACTATTGTGTCAAAGTGATACCAGGGGTATATTCGATGCACAGTGCAACATGCCACGTGTGCCTCGTACGACGTATAGCATGCATGGGGGGGCTGGGGCGGTGATATCGGTGGGGTTGTTGAGGCAAATTTCGCTCAACTGGATGGAGGGGTGTGTGCAGTCGTTGACATCCACTGGTATGGGATGGTGTGGGTGGGGTGGGTGCGTGATGTGGGGCTGATGGGGATGGGATGTGGGTGTGATGTCTGTTACCTTTCCCCCCACCTACCCACCATCTCCCACCATCTCCCACCATCTCCCACCACACACCCCATACACACCTCCCCATACACACCCCGTACACACCCCTATCGCAGGTGGTGATGCATTCATTAGTATATGTTTATGGAGGGCTGGCTTTGCCTTTACTGACCCAGGTCCAGGATTCTTTGACCCTCACATACAAATGTTTGACCCTGGGCCAGAAGATACACTGGGGGTGATGGTGTGGCTGGCACATGCACTGCTGGACAAGTGTGATGCTCTGTGCAAGGTAGGTGGTGGTGTTGTGGGTGTTGTTGTTGGACATGTGTAATGCATTGTGTATGGTGGGTGGGTGGTCTGACACCAACACACACCCACGTCCCACAAAACACACACACCTGTATAACCTCACACACCTACCCACACACACACACCTACACACAGAGGCAATTGGACAGCATGGTGTCCCTGCACATACGCAGCCGCACCTTTGGCCCCATACAGGATGCTGCGCATTACATGCGAGCCTTGCTTGCCATGTATGGTGAATACAGACAAAAGCGCCGTGAACATCGTGCCAACCCCACGATGGCGCTCAACCACACGGAACTGCAGCAAAAGTATAATGATAATATGCTTGCTAATTTTCACAAGTTGGTGGTGATGGGGTTGCTCATACCAGAGTATGATGATGGGCTGCTTGAGTAGGAATGGGTGACAGGTTGCTTGGCGATTTTGGGTTTGAGTAGAAATGGATGATGGGCTGCTTGAATGAGAGGGTATTTGAGGGTGTGACAGCACAACATACTTGTTGAGGGTCTTTATAGGGTGCATGAAAGAGGGACAGCACACCCACGTGTGAAATATTTGTGTGTGACCTATTCATGTGTGAGCAATATGTGTCATGTACACGAGTGCCTGAATTTTGTTGGTGTCCTTATGGCAAATGGTTTGTTGTCTTTATGGCAAATATGGTAACAGTGACACTGCATTTATACTTTACACATCAAATCATATGATCATCATCACACTAGTGCACCAAGGAAAGCCATGCAATGGAAATGTACAACAACACCACTGGGTACACCGCCAACACACGCCGCTTTTCCGACACCGACCCACCCACAAATGGTACCGACGCCCAGCTCGACCATGCAGTGCACACACCCACCACCACCCAGCGCGCCACGGCGCTGTGCACGAAATTGGTCACCAGGGATGCAATGGCGAGGGGGAAGATGCAATACCCCAACAGACACATGGATTGGAAGAAACCGATATTGCCGCCTAATAGAACAACATTGAGTGTGAGGACCACTGCTCCCAGGGACACCACTGCAAACACCAGCTGCGTGTTTTGGGTGGGGGATGATGATGTGGGGGGGGGGGGGATGTTGTTGATGATGGGTGCAACACACAAGCACATAGCACATGAGCATAGTCAGCATACCAAACACACATACCGAAAATACAGCAGAAGAGGAATCAATGTTTTTGCCCATGGACAATGAAATAGCAAGTGTCAACACACAAATCTGAGCGTGAGCGGGTGGACACATGATGGCACACATGTTGACACATGATGCACATATGTTGACACACATGATGCTCCACCAACCACCATACCACCACCAACCACCATACCACTGGACCCCATAGATCAAAGTTGCGAAGTGCAGCCACTTGCGAGTTGCGGCTGTTGATTGGGAAGACCACCATCTTGAGGTTGAGCGCTATACGAACCAGATCTCGTTTTATTGTCTCCCAAATTGACTCATCCAACGTGTTGAGTGGTGTTACTATGGGACTGGAAGATGATCCAAAGCCCACAGGGCCCGTAGGCGGTGGTGTAACTGATGTGGGTTGATTGCTCGAGGCATTGGACGCTGAAAAAAGGTGTTCCACCTCATCTGTGAGCGGGATTGTTGCTGCATTATTTGACGATGGCCATGCCATGGTGGATGCGTGGTGGTGGTATATGTGGGGATGATGATGATGGTGTGTAGCTGATGATTGGTGGTGGTCTTCGTTTTCGTCTGGGATTGTCTGGTTGTTTACCAACAAATTGTTACAATATATGAATTCAATACAAAATTTGCACACATTATTCATCCTCTTCGTCATATAGAGCCTTGATGTTGCGCACGTGGGTGTGGGGGTATGTTCGCTCACACTGCCCACACGCCTCACACCCACCATCCTCCTCCTCCTCGCTACTCTGCAAGGGAGTAGGGGGGATTATGTATGGGGTGATTGCGTACATATGAGCAGTCTTTGTGAACTAGGCAGTCTTTGTGTGCCTAGGCACATATCATATACACAACACCCTCTATTCACCCCCTCTTCTTGAACCAACACCAACACACCTGGTCATCATCCCCCCCTAATGGCACCCCATGATTGGGAAACAGGCGCCGCAGCCATCGACTCAATCGCCGTTCCTCAAATGCCCCATCACATACAAAGGCATCAACATTCCGACGATCAAGCACCTCCCCATCCTCCACCACTACCAGCCCTAATAATGTTGGGGTGTTGGTGTGCATTATTTTTACGCACATGCTTGTGTGTGCACGCATGCCATCTTTATAGACAGCAAACAGGAAGATCAACATACATGTGCCAGACCTGCGCATGCAACACCAACAAGCACACCACATACCAGCCACGTGCAACCCCAGTGCGCCACATAAACGGCGTCCTGCGTCGGGTGTTTTGCGCAAGTCCACCCTCCAGCATGGTACAGCACCATGCCATTGGGATGCCAGGATGACCATAACTTCATCCACCTCTTGACTTGCAGGGTCGGTTGGTTGTGATAGATGACACAACACAGTACCACGTGCTGCGTGTATACGCTCCTGTGTGTTTGTGTGTGGATATACGAGTGCATTTGTGTGACAATGTAGACGATACTGAACAGAGTTGTGAGACATGCACTACATCAGGGAAACACAAACAGTCTGCTGCATGTAACAACATGAGTACCAGTAATTGAGATGGCTGTATATCATGCACTGCAGCGGTGTCGACAGAGCGTTGGTGAGCACCCTGTTGCAGCTCATGAAGACGCAATGCACGCAATTGGGCTGTGTGTAGATGGGGAGATGTGTGGATCAACCATGTGTGTCAACCATATGTGTTTGTGTCTAAGACACATAAGCATGTATATGGTTTTTTGCTTTTTATCCAAATACCAAGTGCGGGGTCGTCCTCGTCATCTTCTTCCCAAGACTCCCTGCTGGCGGTGGATGCTGTGTCTTCAGGGGGTGGTGTGGCAATGGTGTGCAATGCCATGTGCTGCCGCACATTGGTGGGGTCATGCTCTAGGAGCTGGGCACGCAGCTTGGCAGCATAGCGTTGTTGTTGCTGTTCACGGAGGCAGCATGATGCCAGTGTGGGATCTGATGCTAGGTAATCGTCCGTGGTTGGTATGGGTTGGTTTGCTGTGGGTTGGCAGCATTGATCCATTGTGGATATGCCCCACTATGAGGGTGCTAGGCTGGTTGGCAGTGAGCAGCATGCCAAACAGCAATATATTATTGTGCTTTCATTCATGCTTTTCATATTTTTCCATACTCTACTTCTTTCAAGAACACACGTTGAGAACACACCCCAACGTAAAGCCAATCACAAGCCACCCAAACAGCAGCATCATTGCAAACCGATTGTTCCCCGAGCCATACGTGCTTGCTCCTTGCACTATACCACATCACCGTACCCTCCAATCATCATTGTATCAGTCAGCAGCAGTATAACAACCCAAAACAATATCCTCACTGCTAATCACCACAAGCAACAACCATGGCACGCAACCATGAAAAGGCACAGGCTATGCTCAACAAGCTGCTGTCTTCCAAGCAGGAAGAGGCACGTGGTCCCAAGCAGCGACGGCCATACCTGGCAACCCAGTGCAATGACCTCAACCAGGCAGACAAATGGCGTCAACAAATCTTGCGAGAGATTGGGAAGAAAGTGATGGAAATACAAAACGCAGGTCTTGGCGAGCACCGGTATGTTTTATTGGTGGGTGTGACAACTGCATACGCCTTGTATGTATATATGATTACACACACACACAACATATACACACCACTTGCACCACCTGCGCATGATGCACCCAACCCCACCATCTGCAGGATACGTGACCTCAACGATGAGATCAATCGATTGATACGAGAAAAGGGGCATTGGGAAAAACGTATTGTGCAGCTAGGGGGACCCGATTATGGCAAGTCAGGTGCCCCCATAGCAGACAGTGAGGGGTATGAGCAATCACAGACAACAGGACGAGGGATGGGCTACAGGTATGTGTCACCCTTGTCATGTATGGGTGTCACCTCTATGATGTATGGCAGTGTACCTCAGTCCACAATGTTGTATTTCACCACAACCACACCACAACCACACCACCAACCACAACCACAACCACACCACCCCTACGTAGGTATTTTGGAGCAGCAAAGACGTTGCCAGGCGTGAAAGAATTGTTTGAGAAGGAGGCCCCCCGCAAACAACGTGTCACAAGGGCACAACTGTATAAAAACATTGATCCTGATTATTACGGGTTTCGTGATGAGGATGATGGGGTGTTGCTCAAGGAGGAGGGACCTGCTGAAAAGCGCATGCGGCATGCGGTATGTTGATTGAGGGGGTTGATTGGTGAAGAAACGAAAGGGTGTACGAGGTTGTACACGAGGCAATACATTGGTAATACATTGGACACACCACCACCCCACCCCACAGGCTTTGGAAGAGTGGAAAGCACAAGAGGCGATACGACAGGCAGCATATGATCAAGTGGGCACCTCTGCAGATCGAGACCAGCAGGGAGATGCTGCAGAAGCGCCCCAATTTATTGCATATGTGCCGCTGCCCGACACTGCTGACATTGAGGCCAAGGTGTTGAACAAGAAAAAGGCAGATTTGTTGGCCAAGTATACATCCGATGCATTGGCGGAGAAGCAGCAAGAAGCCAAGGATTTGCTCAACAAACGATGACATACATGACATACAGGGGTGTAAAATCTGGATGCATCTCTCTAGACTAGTGTCGAAACGATGAAAGTACAGTGGTGGTCGAGAGTGATCAGGATGCATCCGGAACGACCGGGCAATAAAGTACATAAACATATTACGACACCGATGTGGTCATAATAATCAACAACAACAATCAATCAAACAACTATCGATGCAGACCATTGCTCAATCCACACCCGCAATGCTTCGTCAAGCTGCCAGACAATCTCGAAAGCATGCTGCTCGCCTGGCAAAGCATGGAGAGCGACCCATGTCCACCAATGCAGCAGCAGCAGCGCAGGCCAATGGCAACCACGTTGTCCAGCGCCACGAGGAGGAGCAACAGCCAGTGCATCAGCCTGCCCACCAAGTGCAGCGCCATCGCCGTGCCCCTCAATCTGCCTTGTCCCTCTCTCCCTTTTTTGCATCCTCCCCTATGGCTTCCATGATCCGCAGCATGGAGCAGGAGATGAACGACCTGTTTCAGGCATTTGACACCAACTTGGCAGTCCCGGTTCCAGGGTCTTCCGTGCTTGCTGTGGACGTGCACGAGGATGACCACGCGTTTACAATCACTGCCGACCTGCCCGGCTTTCCGAAAGACAGCATCAACATCAAAATATCCCCAGACAACGTGCTGACCATTGCAGCAGAGCGCAAACAGGAGAAAAAGGAAGAAAACTCTTCTTTCCACCGGGTCGAGCGTAGCTGGGGCAGTTACGCACGTTCCTTCAAGCTCCCTGACAATGTGGACGTGGATGCAATCAAGGCAAAGAATGCAGACGGTGTGCTGGAGTTGGTGATTCCCAAGAAGCCGCAGGAGGTGGCTGAGGAGAGGAAGGTGGAGATCGAGTGAAGAAGGTGAAAATCGAGTGAAGATTGAGTCGATATTGACCGTTGACTGTTTTCAAGTTGTTGCAAGACACATGCTGCTGCCCTTTGCTCAGGGCGCTTCATTGCCAACATACGTGCCCAATTTGGCAACGATCTTTTTTGGGGATATTTCTTGGGATGTAAAGCACACACAAAAAAAAAAAACCTTGCATTTCATCCACCGGTACCCTCTCCTCTTCAGCCCGTGTTTTGCATCCCTGCAGCAATGCCCTTCATCGTGATAATCATGGCATCCTCTGTAGCAGCCAGGTACGGCAGCTTATCCTTTTCACGTGCATCCAGTGACATGAGCTTGCGTGTTTCGTCATCGTCAGGCGCATACCGCTTGATCTCCTCGCTCACGTCCTCCCCGCTCTCCAGCTGTCGCAGCATTTTGAGGCAGTGCACCTGCATGACGTTGAGGGGCAGCACATAGGGACCACGCAGGGCAATCTTCTGCTTGAGCAGGCTTGTGGCGGCGGTGTTGAGCAGACCCTTGTGCTTCATGATTTTCAACACCGTCTCTTGCGTGCTTTGGAATTTGCTGTGGGTGTTGTATGTGGGGAGGATGTGTTGTGCATGGTTTTGTATACAACAAGAAAGAGAAGAACAACAGTAGTGCAGGCATGCAGCAGTGTGTCATGGTAGCTGTGTGTACAAATACACCACTTCATTGAACCCATGTTTGTACAATGTGACACAACACATGATGTCACTATACAAAACCACACATACTCGCGCAGCAGTTTGCCAAATTCCCAGTACTCAGGGTCCACCAGTGACCTCTCATACAACTGCTGCACACGGGGGTCTGCCTTGGCAAATACCATCTGCGTGTGGGTGGGGGGGGGACATGTGGTGGGGAGGTCCTCTACGGGATCAGGAGGTGCCCCATCCCCCCTAAACCACCAACACCACACCTCAATCACCCCCTCCCACCACCAACACACCTCAATCATGTCCATGGTCACTCGGAAGAAGATCCAATTCTCATACATATCCTCCAACAGATCCAGCTTGCCCTCATCAACCATGGTCTGCAACGCCTCCCCAATACCCAGCCACACTGGCAAGTGAAAGCGAATTTGGGTCCATGCAAATATCCAGGGGATGGCTCGGAGGGTGTCGATGCTGCCCCCTGTGCGGCGCTTGGCAGGACGGGAGCCTATATTCATGCGGCCCAGTTCATTGACGGGCGTGACAGACTGTGGGGGGAAGGGGGGAGGAGTGTGGGTGTGGGTGTGGGTGTGGAGGGGTGTGGAAGGTGAGTGGGAGGGGAAACAATGTGCGTTTGTGATGGTGTGGAGTGGGGGTGGTGGCGGTGTGTGTGTGTGCAAGATGTGTGGCAGCGTGAGGGGGTGTCATCTCTAGTGAAGGAATTGGAAAACTAATACCCAACATCAACAACACCACCCACACCACACACCCACACCACACACACCATAAAGTAGGGGATAAAGCGTGGATCCTGGCGACAAATAGCCCTGTACCCCTCACATGATATGCGACTCATGTCATTCATGGCCTGTCTCCACTCGGGCTTGGGGTGTGGGGGAGGGGCAAGGGTTGCTTCTAGAACAGCACTTGTGTAGAGGTCTAGGGTGCGGAAGGCAACCTCCTGTTCACCAAACTGCTGCTCAACCACCTCACCCTGTGATGTGGTGGGGGAGGGGAGGTGGGGGGTGTTTTCGGGGATGCGTGTGTGTGTGTGTGTTTGTGTGTGTGTGTGTGTGTGTGTTGTGTCATATGCCACAGGTGTGTGGTTTGTTTCCATATCGTCATACATCACACACCAACCACAGGACCACACACAAAGAAATGCAGAGTAACAATGGATACAGAAGGAACATACAACAGGCAAAAACAATGCAACGTACACAGAATGCAAAAACAACAACCACCAAAAACACCACCAAAAACACACCAGCACACACCTGCACAGTCACACGAATGGTGCTACGAATAGTCCCAGGTGGCTGGGACAATATAGCCAAATGTGTGGGCCCACCACCACGCCCCACTGTCCCACCACGCCCATGAAACAGTGTGAGATGCACATCAAAGTCATCTGCCACCTTTACAAGCTTTTCCTGTGTTTCATACAGCGCCCATGCAGCGGCAAGGCGGCCTGCGTCCTTACCACTATCACTGTAGCCCACCATACACTCTTGCTCACCTGCGGGGTGGTGGTGGTGGTGGTGGGTGGGGTTGGTGTGTGCAGGGGGTGGTTGGTGTTGTGTTGATGTGTATCAACGGGGGTGTTTTGTGAAACAACACTGTACATTTCTCATCCACACATTACCCCCCCCACACAACACACACACACACACACACACACACACACACACACACACCACATCCTCAACATACCCTTGATATGGTTGCGGTACCATTCATTACTGAACAATGCCGTGAGGGCACTGGGTGCGTTTTTCAGGTCATCCAGGGTCTCAAACAGAGGGACCACACGTAGGTAATGCTTGACACCCATCTCACGCTGTTGGGGGGGTTGTATGGCGTGGGTGGGAGGGGAGTATGTGGGGGGGGGGGGGGGGGGGGGGGGGGGGGGGGGGTGTGTATCAATGCAGACAACCAATAAGAGAGGGTGTGCCATGGCATACAAGTGGACATGATACACACATATGCCAATCCTACACACGATACACATACATGCCATTCCATACAACATCCGTCTTGGCGCACACAACCCCCCCCATCTGGTTGTGCAATACACCATACAACAACACACCTGCAGCAGGACCACCAGCAGCACATCTGATGCTTGACGTGCCATGGAGATGATGTAGGCACCTAGGCTGTCATTGGGCAACTCACCAAGAACACTGTTGATAGTGGTGGTGGTGATTGATTGTGTGTGTTTTGATCATGTGTGTGTGTATTGATCATGTGTGTGTGTATTGATCACGTGTGTGTGTATTGATTATGTGTGTGTGTTGATTGTAGTTTTGCTATTCATAGTAAGGTGTGTGTTTGATGGAATTGCATACATGTGCACATACACATACACACATACACATACACACATACACATACATGCACACATACACATACATGCACACATACACATACACGCACACATACACATACATGCACACATACAAGACCCCCCACCCCACCCACACGTACCGGTATGTTTGCAGCACATCATGCACAACAGGGGTGGTGGGGAGATTGGCAGGCAACAGGGGACGTTTGCCGGTCAACTCTTTGACCAAGAAATCCATACGCTTTTCCTCATCCCACTCCCTGTGTGTGTTTGTGTGTATGTGTGTACACAAGTATGTAGTATGGATATAATATATTGCATGCGAAACACATACAACACAAACCTCAACCCACAAAACAACCGCACACCCAACAACCCATGTGTATGTTCCCAATCCCCCCAAACACTCAACAACCACCCTCACATACATCTCACATCACCCCCCCAAACATCATTCCCCACATACGTGTATGTCCCAAGCCCCAGGTATTCAGTGATGGCATCCATTGCCTCATTGTGGCGTGTGGACTCCTGTCTGATGTCAAGCTTTGTGAGCGCTAGGCCAAATGCCTGCACCTGACGAATAGTGTCCAGTAAGCGTGCTGTGTGTGGGGTGGTGGGGGTGTTAGGTGCGGTGTGGGGGGGGTGGGGGAGAGGTTTGTTTGTGTTCCACGGGAGAGAGGTGTGTAAAGGAGGTGTGGTGGGTGTATGAGAGAGAGGTGTGGTGGGTGTATGAGAGAAAGGCACCCTCTCTCTCCCTCCCCATCCCTCCCCCACCACATACCCTTGGCAATGTACACATCCCCTGTCTCCAGCAGGCTGTTATACATGAGCACCAGTGGCTCTTGTAGCTGCTGCACGTCAGAATATGCCTGAGGGTCTTGCTCCAGTGTTTCTAGAACATTCAGGTTGGGGTGCACCAGGCAATGATGAAGTACCTCACGCGTGTGGAACAACCTGGGGGGTTGTGGAGGTGGGGGGGAGGGGATGTGGGGGAGAGGGGAGGTGTGGGGGGAGGTGTGGGGAGGTGTGGGGGGAGGTGTGGGGAGGTGTGGGGAGGTGTGTGGTGGGTGTACAAGGTACGTAGAGTGGGTGTACAAGGTACGTAGAGTGGGTGTAGTATGGGTGCTGAGGGGTGGGGAACAAGATGAAGTATTGTACATGTATGTATACACCTGATATATGTATATATTGTGCATGTATGTATACACCTGATATACACACACCCAACATACACACGCACCCAACACACACACACACAACATACACATGCACCCAACACTACCCAGCCACCACTACCCAACCAACACCAACCTGTCCCGTATGTCTGACAGGATAACCCTGTAGGGCTCCTTGAGGGGGATGATGTTCCAAAAGTCTGCATAATTTTTACGCTTGCGTTCCTCTGCAACAACCACCTCCATTGTTTTCTGATGGTGATGAATCTGTGTTGTGTGGTGTGTGTGTGTGTAGTGTATAGGGTGTAGGATGTAGTGCATGTATGTATCCACACAGTGCATTGCAGGATGTGTATAGCAAAGTACTGTATATGTGATGCCTTCTCATGCCCACACAATACCTCACCACCACAACCAACACCACTCCCATCCCCAAAACAAACACCCACCCAACAACACACCCACCTGTTCAGCACGTTGCTGCACAGCCTTGCTTGCCCGCCACGCACTCAGGTCAAACATGAGCTTCTGTACCTGCTGGAAGTACAAATTCACAGCACTCAACCGAGCCGTCAACACACAATCTCTGGTGGTCTCAGGGGTCACAAAGGGGTTTCCATCACGGTCCCCCCCCATCCAGCTGCCAAATCGAAAGGGGGTGGCGTCCAGGGGGAGCATGGGTTGCCCTATGTTGCCCAGGGCAGTGTCTATTCGGCGCAAAAAGGTGGGGAGGCCTTTGAAGATGGTTTCGTGGAAATATGCCAGGCCTTGTCGCATTTCGTCTTGGGGGGTTGGTTTTTGGCGACGAATCTCATCAGTGCGCCATGCACCCTGTTTTTGTTTTTGTTGTTTTTGTTGTTTGTGTGTATTGGGTTTTTGTGTGGTAGATTGAGGTGAGAGAGACAAAAGGGAAAAGTCAAGGGTAAGTGTGCCTTGGGGTGTACATGTGATGATGATGATCAACATGATCATACGTACACATCATGCGTACACATCATACGTACACATCATACGTACACACCATATATATATATAACAAATATGAACGTGTATGTACGGTAAAACAGCTCCCCTCTCCCTCCTCCCAAACACACCACAAACACCACACACACACCACAAACACACCTGCACATGACTTCGAATGGCATCCAAGCACTCGAGCTTTTCATAGGGACTCATACGACTACCATGCAGGCGCTGCACTTCATACCGCACATTGCTGTACTTCTTGAGCAACGACATACGCAGCGCTTGTGTTGGGTGGGCGGTGAATGTGAGTTCCACCGTTTGCTTGCATATGGTGTCGTATATGAGTTTGGGGTCGATCCCATCTTGGGTGATGAGCTTCTGGAAGGAACGGTTGGTACTGCGTGTGGATGCCTCCACCTGTGTGGGGGGGGAGGGAGGTGTGGGGGGGGGGTATGGATGTGGGGGGGTGGGTGTGACTGAACTGCCAGGAAGCAACACGTAGAGACAATGGAAAAACAAATGAACAAGGAAACACTAAAATCAAATAATCCAATCAACATCAACCTTCCAAAAAGAACAACAAAAACACAAACAACCCAGTTTATGAAAACCACAACATTCCATTGTACAAAAACAACAACAACACAAGAGGTACCTCCCCCATGCGTGCAGCCTTCTCAACAGTGGCTGTTGCAATTTCCTCACTCAGGTTGTGCAGGTTGAGCATATGACTGAATGCACTGCCCAACTGTGTTGTGTGTGGTGTGCATGGGTATGGATGTATTGTGTTGCACAATGTGTGTGTTATATCAAGCAGGGCAACACGTTGTGGCTTCCCTCCCCAAACCAGTCGTTGCCCTCATACCCCCCCCTAACATCCACCAGAAACCCACCAAAATCATCTCGTGGGGCTGCAGATCCTTGATGCGCTGCTCCAGCATCTCAAAGTCACGTTCACTCTCACTGTAGCACCACGCCTGTGCCAGGGCATAGACGATATCGACCTTGTGCGCCATGGGCGCATTGTGGTGCTTGAGAATGGAGAAAAACGTCTGACGCAGGAGATTGTCGTCCTCTCGTAGGAGCACCTGTGGAATGCGCAGAAAAGTGTCGGTATCGAGGCAATGTTGGAGAACGTTGGCGGATGGCGAGCTTGCTCGCGTGTGCGCATGCTGATGCCACGGATGAGCAGTGAGGTGGAAGCAACACGTGATACAGCGTGTGATGGATCACTGTTGGGGTTGAATCACGCTCAACCCAACGTGTAGGGTATCTCTAGGTCTTGGGATGTTGTTGACTACGGCGGTGCGCACCTGATTTGGATCGCTGGGTGCCGCCACCGTATCTGCTGCATCCCCTAGCAACTCAAACGAGGAGCGGTAGGGCACCTTGGGCGAGGTACCCAAGGTCATGGTGTTGGGGGATGTTGTATGGGTTGCACAGTCAGGCCAAGAGTCTGATGGTTGCAATGGCTGTTGTATATTGTTGATTGGAATGACCACGACGATGGGTGTTTTGCCCGCACGGTGGGTGGGATTTACATGGGTAAAAAAACGTCGACCTAGGAACAGTTTTGATGGCGCACAGGTAGCCTGATGACTGACTATTCTACTACTATTGATGCTCATCACATACGATTGAGGTGGTGCAGTGTTTGATGCACCAAGATAATTGATGCACGATGCCCAAGCGATACTGCCTGCTTGACTGCGAGGATGCAGAGAAATGGAAGGGACATGAAAAGGCACGGCATATGCACACCAAATGCACACCGAATGATACACCCACAACACCCAGCAAACACAACTCATCACTCAATGTTGATGCCCCCTTCTCATACAGTATTACAAGCAGCTTTTCGAGCCAGATGCACAGTGGGACGTCTTTCAGGTACTACTGTACCATAATGCACCATGCTCTCCATACACCGGCATTCCACCCACATCTTCCCATCATCACAGTGCTTCAACGGCGCGCTCCCTCCCCTGGATGCACTCCCCCACTACACTGCAATCTTCATCTCAGGCAGCCACTACAGTGCATACGAGCGCCGTACATGGATCAAGCAGCTCAAAGCATATTTGCGCACAGCTGTATTGGGGCGCAAGGTGCCTATGAAGCTGGTGGGGCTTTGTTTTGGGTGTCAGCTGCTTGCAGAAGCCCTGGGTGGGCGTGTCGGGCCAAATACGGATGGTGCATTCGTACTCAAAGGTGAGTGGTGGGTTTCCATGTTGGGACGTGCGTTGAGGTGATTTTGGGCTGTTGAGGTGAGATGCGCGTGCTATGTTGCTGTACCCATGGTAGATGCTCTGCTGAACAACAATATACCCTTCTCATCCCTTGACTACAACAGTGGAAAACATACAGCTACTCACCGGTGCACTTAAACAATGTGGGCTACCCACCAGCTTGCCATCTCCGACATCCTCATCATCCTCCCGCGCATCACCATCACCATCACCACCACCTACCACCCCACTGGGGCCCTGCCTGCGCTTGTTGGAATCCCATGGTGACCAAGTACTCGACCTGCCAGCAGGGGCAGTGTTGTTGGGCAGCTCACCAACGGCGCAGCATGAGGCATGGTGGTTGGATGGGAGGGTGTTGGCGCTGCAAGGGCACCCAGAACTTGACACGGGGTCAGCATTGGACAAAATACTACCTGCAGTGGTGAATAATGGGTATGTTGAGAGTAATGGTGTTTGGGGAATAATGGGTGTGTTGAGAGTAATGGTGTTTGGGGAATAATGGGTATGTTGTTGGGTATGTTGAGAATAATGGGTGTGTTGAATATGTACATGTTGCACCACACACACACACCTACAACACCCCCCCCACACACCGCACACAGGCTGTTGACAGAGCAGCAAGCCCAGGAGTGTAAAGCATCCCTCAGCGCCACCATCCCACATCAACATGCAGCAGTACACCTCATTCAAGCATTCATCAACACACCATACACCACACCAACACACAGCACGACACAAACACACACGCGTCCTGTATCAACCACCAACACTGACACCACTGCCAGGAACAGTGCTGATGATGTTGCTGGTGATACAAACACAGCCACCACCAAAACCACATCATCATCATCATCATCCACCAACGTACCACCCCCACCACCTGCTGGTGTACCCTCCCCCTCTTCTTCCTCTTCTATATGGCAGCGTATGCGGTCACTCACAACGATGACTGGGAGCATGAGTGCGAGCATGAGTGCGAGCATGCATAGCAACACAATAAACACACCTGCTGATGCTGGTGATGATGATCATACTGGTGGTCATACTACTGCAAGTGTTGGTGGTGATCATCATCAACATGACACAACAAGCAGCGTACCATGCCCTCCCGCCAGCACAGCTCAACCCACCACCACCACTGACACATCCACCCCTCACTCAACCTCCACATCCACGATTCCCCCCTCAACCTCCACATCCACACTTGGTCTCCCCTCATTCTGGCAACAGCTACGTCTCACTGAAGCCACAGCAGCAGCTGCCGCTACATTACGCACCAGTCTTGGGGGAGGGGGTCGTGCTGGGAGAGGGGGTGGGGGGGGTACCAGTGGTGGGGGGGGTAGTGTGCAGGTGGGGGAGGAGGAGGGGGGGGAACAGCGAGAAGTGATGCTGGCGGCACTGCAACAACAGGTTTGTGGTTTTTATGTGTGGTATGCATGTGTGACATACATGTGTGATATGCATGTGTGATACGTGTTTTTGAACACACACACATATGTATACACATATATAGCCCCACAACACACACCCCAACGCACCCCCCCCAACACACAGGTTGCCTCCACCCTCTACCACACCAACCACGCCCTCTCATGCGAAACACGCATCGCCACCAACCAACTCGACACCCTATGCAAGTGCAATCATGCTATAGCAAGACGCATTCGCAACATGGAAGCCTATGCTACAGGGATGGCTGCATTTGTGGGAGCCCTTGAGGAGCAGACAAGGCCCCTGGAAGATGTCGGGAAGATGGTGGGCAAGGTGGAGGAGGGGTTGAGGGTGCTGGAGGCACGGGTGGGGGCGCTGGATGTGATGAGTGTGCAGTTGTGTGCGCAGCTGGGGATACCCCATTCCACATCCTGATGGGGGGTGTGAGGGAGGTGTAACGATGCGAGTGTGTGGGGTTTGATGTGTCATGTTAGTTGTTGCACATGTTGATTGATTTTGACGTTTTATGATGACCTACATGATGCTTGGTGTATGTGGTTGATTTCATTGTGCTGCACATTATTTTTGTACTGCATAGGTTTTTTGTACTGTTTCCATGTACTGCTTTTATGACCTACTGCAGTAAAACAAAAAAGCAAAATGCAGTTCAGTGTTACAACAAGTTCAGGTTTGTATGGAGTCAACATTGCATGGAGAAAAAAGCAAAAACAATCTGCATGCAATTCAGCATGCTGCAAAAAATGATGGTCAATGGTCAATGGTCAACGTTTATTTCCTGAGCAACAACACACAGAGGGTACACACACACACACACACACATACACACACAATTCTTTCACATCAGCATCATCATCATCACGAATCACATATCACCATTGCTTGATGTGCATAATCCTCCCGCACCGACCAGTGCAAGTGTGCCATTGCAACCAATGCAAGCACATGCATGATCTGGTGACTATTACACCAATAATCAAACCTACCCACCAGGGGCGCCCGACATGCCGAGATGGGTGGGATGTATGTTGGGACATGCCCTTCCGTTGGATCCACCCCCCGCACATCCTTACCCACGGGCATACCATCACCACTTTTCAGCCCCACATCTGTCGCGTGCATGGGTGCCATATCCGCCACCACCCCATTGGTGCCATGATGATGACCATGATGACCATAGTGGTAGGTCATGGGCGCCATCCCCTTGCAAAACCACTTTTCAGGTACCCGTGACGCATTAATCACCCCTCCCAACACCAACCAGACCTCTGATGCCAGGCAATGCAGGGCCGCTGCTCGAGACCCCTGGTGCATGATCAGCCTCGCAGCCAAAAACCCCACCCTGAGCAGAAACAGCAGCATCATGGGCACCCCTCGGGCAAACACACTCTTGGCGCGCAACGCCCCCATCACCGCCACTACACCGACTGCGTAATATGTGTAGATAAATGGGATGGTGATGTCTGGTCGACATGGCATGCCCCAGACGATTTGGGGATGGGCATTGGCAAAGAATATTACGAAAATCCCACAGACATCCAATGTCAGCCATGTTCGGTAATGCTGATGGTGTGCCATGCATGTGTGGTAGCTGACACTGCCGAGGAGACACATACACAGCGAGGCAACGTTGATGTAATAGGGCATGGGCCAGGATGTGGTGAGCATGGTGAGCGCCAGGGCGAGTAATGGGAGGAGGTGCGTCCAGATGTTGACCGTTTCATTGTGGTAGCACAAGATGGATGCAGCACATTGTGGGTAGGACAGGCCAGCACGGTAGCCAGAGCGTATGTAGCGGTTGAAGCGGAGGACGGCTGGGACTTGGTCGTGGTGGTACAGGTGGGTCGGGTCATAGGTGCGATGGATGGATGATGATGATGATGGGTCGTGTTTGCTGTCTTCTGTGGTTGTTGTGACGGGTATTGTAATGAATTGTAGGGGACTGTGTAGGGGGACTGCAGCACGTACGCTGTGACACTCTTTGACGGTGGCGCATCGATGCTGTCAATGCTGTGGCCTCGTCGTTCTTCAACGGTACTGCTTGGGTTTCATGGGGCTGTGTTGCAGCACCCATGATTGCCATGTTGGGTGAGCATGTGATTGTGAACCAGAAGTCAACATGAAAAATGGTATAAACATTTTCTAATGTTGGTTTGAGCATTGGGCATAGTGAACTGTATGGTGCATTGCTACATCAACAGGTGTGTTGCAGTTGCGTGCGTCAAGCAACAAACACCATCAAGCACAAGCATCTTGCCACTGTTTAGGCATCCACCCTGCTCTATACCTTGCCTGCCCCCTGTATTACGTACATCTCCTGTATCAAATACCGCAGTATGATGCAAACCTGGTGAAATACAACTTCAGAAACTCACCAAGATGATCGTCTGTGCTGCAATTGTTGGGCAACAGGTGTGTCATGCACCCCTCACAACCTGCATCTACATCACTACCAGAGCTGGCTGATACACCACAACCACCACCACCAACAACAGAACAATCCCTTGTACATCGAGTGCTTTGATCAACCAGCAGGCGCAGATCCCGTCGCCCTCCACTTTCTCGTGCACTGTGCCCTTGATGCCGTAGAAGAGAAAAGTATGTTGTGTATGCAATGTCCTGTTGGCGTTTGAGGGACGGTTGATGTTTCACCGATGCCATGACCATCTCCTCACATGCCATCATCGTCTCCACATTCACCTCAGCAAACACAACGACGACCAAACGTGACCCTGCATCCCTGGACCCCTATTTGGGTGCCATCTACACAACAGAGCGCCACAAGGTATTTGCCTATGTTACCAATTGCAAAACCAAATTCCTGCTTGTCATCGACACCCATTCAAGTCCACTCAAAGATGAGGAGCTGCGCACACTATTCAAACGACTACACACGGCGTATGTGGATGCAGTAAGCAATCCATTTGTGTCTCCAGAGGCAATCATTACATCGCCACGGTTTGACACAAGCGTGCGTGCCATTGTGACCGGCAGTGGATGATGATGCTGATGGGATGGTGATGACAAAACACTTGGGACAATATTTTAGTAATGTTGTTGTTTTGTGTTTTATCATATACAATGTGTATGTTTAATTGATACTAGTGTTACACACAAATGTACTTGCAAAGTTACGCAATGAACTGTATCATAGGGTGTGACCAACACAACACACCCCACACCCTATAGCTATCATAACATAGCATCACCAAAATCATCATCACTCATAAACATAGCAGCATCCTCACCACCACCCATAAACACATCATCTGCTTCCGGCTCTTCCCCATGGTCATCCTCATCCTCATCCTCATCCTCATCCTCATCCTCGCCCTCCTCATACAACACGTGCGGCCCAGCAACACCCTTCCCAGCACCACCCTTATCACCACCACCACTAGATATACTGCCCAGCACCAACGAAAGCCGCCCGTTGAGCGCCAGCAGTGATGGCAAGGTGGCCATGCGCTGTGACACAGATCCATGCATCGTGACCAATACTGCTTGCAGTGCTGGTGATGACGCAATATACCCTGCATGCTGTGTCAGTGTTGCATGTAGCCATGACAGTGCACTCTTGCCACCTGGTTGCAGAGCAGACACGCGGGGTGCGAGAAAGGAGAGGAGAGCATGCACATGGGAGGGCGACAGGGCGGCGACGGTTGTGCGAATCGTGGCCTGGTCGTCCACCGACAAGCATCGTTGCAGCAATGCTGGGTCTTCTCCACGAAGGGCTTGCTTGAGCAGCATGACCATGGATGCTTGTGTTACAGGGGAGGACGGTGGGGAAGGGACGTCATCATCATCGCTGCCACTATGCTCTTGTTCATGCACGGCTGCTGCACGTTCTCCTAGTGTTGGTTCTTTTTGTGCTGTTGTTGTTTGTTTCTTGTTTGCTTTTTTAGGCGTCGTTTTTGCCATGGTGGCTCGGTCAACGGAAAGAGGGGATGGTGGCGGTGATTGTTGCTCGTATATTTTGCTACGTATATTTCCTATTTGCGTCTGCGTTGACAGATGCGTTTTTGAAGATGAACTACGTTGGGAGTTTTGCTGCGTTGTTGTTTCTTTATTGTTGTTGTTCATATTGTTCTTGTCTATGTTGCAAGCAGCAGCAGCAACGGGCGCTACTCAACCACCTCACTGCCCCGGCCCACGCCCCATCACTGGCCACACGCCTTGCACCACACCATCACGCATCCCCACTACCCAATCATACATATTGAAGGTGGGGTCTACGTGTCCTGGTTGAAGTAGGTAGCGGTTGCCTATGACTGGAAAGCCCCCATCCCCCAGTTGCCAGACCTGTGTTGTTGTTGGTGGTGGTGGTGGGTGAGCAGAATACAGGGTTTCATGTATATACAGGTGGTGTGTGTACATACAGGTGGTAAACATGTGAGCCACCATAGTACCCTCCACATCCCACACCCGCACTCCCCATCACACATCCCCACTCAAAATTTCAAACCCCCACTCCGCATCCCACCTAATCACCATCATACCGATGGCCACAGCAGTATACCATGTTCATCCCCACCATTCTTCAATTCCACTTGCACACCATCAGTTTGGCTTGCAGGTAAAACAGGGGGACCACTATCAAAACTAGATGCCTGGGTGTGAAATGAGAGGGGAGTGAAATGCGAGGGGAGTGAAATGACAGGGGAGTGGAATGACAGGGGAGTGAAATGACAGGGGAGTGAAATGACAGGGGGGTGAAATGACAGGGGAGTGAAATGAGAGGGGAGTGAAATGACAGGGGGGTGAAATGAGAGGGGGGTGAAATGAGAGGGGGGTGAAATGAGAGGGAGTGAAATGACAGGGGGGTGAAATGAGAGGGGGGTGAAATGAGAGGGAGTGAAATGAGAGGGGGTGAAATGAGAGGGGGGTGAAATGAGAGGGGAGGCGGAAGGACAAGTGGGATCACGGGTGATCATGTGCATTCAAATACACACACACACATATTATATATACATATATATACACACTTGTATATCTCTCCATACAACTACAAACATATATCTTTCACCATACATCATACCCTCACCTTTAACCCAGCATCAATCACAGCAGTACGTCGAGATGCACTTGTGCTCATCACCTCGGTCAACACCCACACACTCTGCTGCCACTCCCCTTGACTCCCATCAGACTGTGTGGGTATGGGTGTGTGTGTGTATATATATATATATGTGTGTGTGTGTGTGTGTATGTGTGTTGATACACAATTCCACACATGTATCAAGCAGCAATATAAAATACAACAACATGACAGCAACACACAGGTCATCATCACCCTCCTCACAACCAACACACACCCATACACTACAGACATAAAACCATTCATTTTCATGTCAACCAAACATGTTCAAGTCACAAACACACCTGTGTGTTCTTGACATAGTCAACATCACCAAATGCATACGATCCTGGTTGCACCTCTGTATACACACCACTCCCCGCCTCCTCTCTATACGTACCAGAACCACCACCTGTCACCACCTAGTGGGTGTTTGGGGTGGTGTTTGGGGTGGGGGATTGTTTGTGGGTTGAATGTTTGTGGGGGGCACTTTGGGTGGAGTTGTGTGTATTGTTGTTGGAACAGCACATGTGCATAGTCGGTGCCACATAATCATGGTCAAACTCACACAGGCGAATAAAAACCATGGTCAAACGCACATGGTTGAGTAAAAAACCATGCAGATGTTAACCATGATGCACATTCACAAATCCCCCCCCCCACACACAATCCCCCCCCCCCCAAAACACACACCGGACACGCCACCCCTGCCTCCTCAAGTGCCCGCACACTCGCCCGTGCAATTTCCACCACCTTGTTGACCGCCGCTGCGCGGTCAACGGGGTCCCTTGTATGCTGGACCCCCCCATGATAGGCCTGTATCCCCTCAAAACGAACTCCTGGTTGAGACAGTGCTGTTTTGGCAAGGTCAACAAGTTGGTGGAAATGGTCAACACCACAACGATCTTGACCCGCGTTGACCTGGGGGTGGTGTGTGAGTGCAGAGTGGTGTGTATTTGTAATGGTGTGTATTTGTATTGGTGGTATTGTACTTGTTTGTGTAAATGTATAATGTGTTTTCTTGTTTCCATAAACTCTCTGTGGTGTGCACACTATGCTGTACACACCAATGTACACCACCACCCCATACACATAAACACCCCTCCCTCCCACACTCTCCCCACAGCACCCACATACACATTCTTCTCTCCCTACCTCCCCCCCCTACATCCCCCTCCCTACCTCCACCAGCACTCCCAACTCTGTACCAGCAGCATGCGCCATGTCAGCTGTCATCTTCAACACCCCACCATCATCCACACACACCGCCACACGCGCCCCTGCTGCTGCGATATCCACCAGACGTTGTATTTTGTGTGGGGACACTACTTGATTGGAGACGAGGAGGTTGGGTATGCCTGCATGATGCCACATTGCTTCTGCTTCACACACCTGCATAAGGGATATATTTATAGTATATATGGGGAATATGTTTTTGTTCCTTTTTTTTGGGAAATAAAGCCCACCATGATCAACACACACTTATCAAAACACACACACACACACACACCTTTTGACAGCACACCCCCTCTACAATTGGTTGCAGTAGTTGAAGTTGTAGTGCAGCAAGTGCAGGTGTTTTATGTGCCTGTTGAAGTGGTGTGTGGTGTATGCTTGCTGGTACGTGTGCCGTACGTACATTGATGTGCATGCTACACAGCAAGTGGACATAAACAACCCAGGTAGACACAAACAACACACTGCAATAACAACAACAAAACCAACAAAAAATTACTATGACAACAACGATATCAATAAAATATAGAGCAATAACAACAATAAAAACAATAACAATGGCGCACCTTGACGTGTGGGCGAACCTGTACACCCGGATAATGCTGAGTCATCACGGATACCAGATGCTTACAGTTTGCTTCAAAGGCTGTGTGGCGGTGTGTGTGTTTGTGTGTGTGTATGCAAATCGTATACACACATTGCAGGCAACGCATGCACATTGCAGGCAACACACACTGCTACACAAGGAAACATGATGAGCACACCCCATACACAAATAAACACCCACCCCACCCCACATCACCCACCATACCCTTGAGGTCTACCAACAGTGCGGGTGTGTCAATGGCACTCAATGTGTCACCAACCTTGGCAGGGGGTCGGGAAGCACTCAGACTTATCATACTGTGTGTACAGGGTTGTGAAAAAGCACGACATCAGTGGTGTGGTGATGATGGTGACAGATGGATCCTACCTCGTTGGTGCTTGGGCTTGAGTGGAAAAGCGTTTTAACGTTCTAGTGAGCGTCTGCAACATGCAAAGCACGTATAATGTGATTTATTTTTGCGTAGGGTCTATGTTGAGGAGGCAAGACGTGGTCAATCTATTGATCGAAGTGGATGTGATAGATTTCTCTGCTGCATATGGTGTCCGCTGTATGTATAATTTGCTGTATATATATTACTCAATGAAATGGCTATAAACAACTCAAATAATAGCAACAAGTTCGTATCACACCACCACCTTCTCATTCGACCACACCCCACCCATCAACGCATTCACCGTCCCCCCCATCAGCCACCCCCGCTCCTCTTCACTCACCCACGCCCCCCCATCCGTCCTCATCGCATCCCATGCATCCAGCAACGTCCATGCCTTCCCATACCCACACTGCTCATTCACCCACGGCGCATCAGATCCCCACATACACCGCTGCGCGCCAAACGTGTCGAGCAATAGCCGTACTGCAGGCGCAGCATCTGCATACGGTGGTGGCTGCTTGGATACGCGAAAGAATGCACTTGTTTTGACATACACTTGTGGGTGTCTTGCTAAACGCAACAGGGCCCTCCATTCCTGGCTCTGTAGGTTGTCCACTGCACAAAAACCCATGTGATCAATGATAACCTATGAAGTGGGGGAGAAGGGTGTGGGGGGGTCATTGTGATGGCATGGTGTTGTTGTTATAGAGTATGGCAGCCCACTCCAAGTTGAGTGCGACACAAAAGTATGCATCACACACACACACACACACACACACACACACACACACACACACACACACACACAC
>VFQP010001248.1_pt1 | contig 35449 bp, 38 predicted proteins | sample 3512351 | NCBI WGS metagenome assembly VFQP01 (sample SAMN10412372, study PRJNA504923) | tailings metagenome | isolation source: Relicate 1 Philex TSF1 revegetated site | place: Philippines: Tuba, Benguet | collected 2017-08-29
TCGAGGTTGATGCCGCCCAGCGTGGGTTCGAGCGCGGCGATGATCTCGACGAGTTTGTCCGGGTCCTTCTCGGCGAGCTCGATGTCGAACACGTCGATGCCCGCGAACTTCTTGAACAGGCAGCCCTTGCCTTCCATCACGGGCTTGCCCGCGAGCGGGCCGATGTCGCCCAGGCCCAGCACCGCGGTGCCGTTGGTGACCACGCCCACGAGGTTGCCGCGGCTGGTGTAGTCGGCCGCCTTGTTCGGGTCGGCCTGGATTTCGAGGCAGGGGTAGGCCACACCGGGCGAGTAGGCGAGCGAGAGGTCGCGCTGGTTCGACAGCGGCTTGGTCGGCGTGACGGCGATCTTGCCCTGGCGGGGGTGGCGGTGGTAGTCGAGCGCGGCGTCGCGCAGCGCCTGTTCGGCGGGGGTCATGGCGGTCTCCTCGGGTCGCACGGGTCGGGGCCGCATTGTGCCCTGCGCCCGGGGAGCCGCGGGTCAGCGCGAGAGCAGGTCCAGCAGGGTGCGCGCCACCACCTTCGTGGCGCGGCGCAGGTCGTCGAGTTGTACGTGCTCGTCGGCGCGCTTGGCGTTCGATTCGCGCACGGTGCGCGGGCCGGCGCCGTAGATCACGCCCGGAATGCCGCGCTCCACGTACAGGCGCACATCGGTGTAGAGCGGCGTGCCGACCGCGGGAATGGGCTCGCCGAAGACCTGCTCGCCGTGGGTCTGCAGCGCCTTCACGAGCGCGGCGTTGCCAGGCAGCGGCTGCATGGCGCGCGCGAGCAGCATGCGGCGCACGCTCACCTGCAGGGCCTTGCCGCCGCGCGGCGGGTTGAAGCTGGCGGCGGCTTTTGCGATGGTCTCGCGCAGCGCGGCCTCGACCTGCGCCGGGTCTTCCTCGGGGATCATGCGGCGGTCGAGCTTGAGCACCACCTTGCCCGGGATCACGTTGGTGTTGGTGCCGCCCTGGATCAGGCCCACGTTGAGGTAGGGGTGGGTGATGCCTTCGACGTTCGAGCGCACCTGCAGGTAGTCGCGGTTGAGCGCGTAGAGCGCGTTGAGGATGTGCGTGGCGCCCTGCAGCGCGTCGGTGCCGCTGTCGGGAATGGCGGCGTGCGCCATCTCGCCCTGCACCGTCACCTCGAGCTGCAGGCAGCCGTTGTGCGCCACCACCACCTGGTAGCTGAAGCCCGCGGCCACCATCAGGTCGGGCTTTGTGAGGCCGCGTTCGAGCAGCCAGCCGGGGCCGAGCTCGCCGCCGAACTCCTCGTCGTAGGTGAAGTGCAGTTCCACGCCGCCCTTGAGCGGCGCACCCAGCGCTTCGAGCGCGCGCAGCGCGAAGGTGAAGCTCGCGAAATCGCTCTTGCTCACGGCGGTGGCGCGGCCGTAGATCGCGCCGTCGGCCACCTCGCCGCCGTAGGGGTCGTGCGTCCAGCCTTCGCCCGGGGGCACCACGTCGCCGTGGGCGTTGAGCGCGATCACCGGGCCGCCGTCGGCGAAGCGGCGGCGCACGATGAGGTTGGTGATGCTCTGCAGGCCCGCGGCCTTCACCTCGGCCTCGGGCACGGGGTGGCGCTCGGCTTCGTAGCCGAAGGCCTTGAGCAGTTCGGCGGTGCGCTCGGCGTGCGGCGCGTTGTTGCCGGGCGGCGTGTCGGTGGGCACGCGCACGAGCTGCTGCAGGAAACCGACCTGTTCGTCGAAGTGGGCGTCGATCCAGGCGTCGAGTTGCTGATGGGGGTTCATGGGGCGGTCAGAGTCCGTTGAGCAGGTGTTCGAAGGCCAGCACGCACAGCTCGATGTCGTGGCTGGTGGTGCTTTCGAGCGGGTTGTGGCTGATGCCGCTGTTTTCGCCGCGCACGAAGAGCATGGCCTGGGGCATCACCTCGTGCAGCTTCATGGCGTCGTGGCCGGCGCCGCTGGGCATGCGGTGCACCGGCAGGCCGAGCGCGGCCACGGCGCGTTCCCAGCGCGCCTGCCAGTCGGGCGCGCTGGGCGCGGCCGCGGCGATCATGGTGCGTTCGAGGCGGTGGCCCAGGCCGCGGCGCTCGCAGATGGCGCTGAGTTGCGCGAGCACGTCGCGTTCGAGGGCGTCGCGCTGCGCGTCGGTGGGCGCGCGCAGGTCGAGCGAGAAGGCGCAGCGGCCCGGGACCACGTTGATCGAGCCGCCCGGCACCTGCAGCAGGCCCATGGTGGCGACCGAGTCGCCGTCCTGCGCGGCGCGCTGTTCGAGGTAGAGCGCCAGCTCGGCCACGGCGCAGGCGGCGTCGCGGCGACGGTCCATGGGCGTGGTGCCTGCGTGGCTGGCCATGCCGATCACCTCGCCCACGTGGCGCACGCTGGCGTTGATGGACGTGACCACGCCCAGCGGCAGGCCCATCTCGTTGAGCACCGGGCCCTGCTCGATGTGCACCTCGACGAAGCCGAGGTAGCGCGCGGGGTCGCGGCGCAGCGCGGCGATGGCGTCGAGCGTGCCGGGCAGACCGGCGGCGCGCATGGCGTCCTGCATGCGGATGCCGTCGGCGTCGGTCTGATCGAGCCAGGCCGGGTTGAAGTGGCCGGTGAGCGCGCCCGAGCCCAGGAAGGTGGCCTTGTAGCGCTGGCCTTCTTCTTCGGCGAAGCCCACCACCTCGATGCCGAAGGGCAGGCGGCGGCCCGCGCGGTGCAGGCGTTCGACGCAGGCGATGGGCACGAAGATGCCCAGGCGGCCGTCGTACTTGCCGCCGTTGCGCACGGTGTCGAAGTGGCTGCCGGTGAGCAGCCTCATGGCCCCCACGCTCCCCGCTTCGCGTGGTTCGCTGCCCCCCGAGGGGGCTGTTTCGCCTTGGGGCGGCCCGGCGGCGAAACCGGCTTCCTGGGCCGAGTGGTACACGCCGACCACGTTGCCCACCGCGTCGATGCCGACCTCGTCGAAGCCGCTCTCGCGCATGCGCGCCATGAGTTCGCGCTGGCAGGCCTGGTGGGCGTCGGTGAGGTAGGTGACGGTGAGCTGGCCCTGTTCCTTGAAGCCGGGGTCGCTGTGTTGCGCCAGCGCTTCGTGCCAGTCCCACACACGGTGACCGAGCTCGGGCTCGACGCCGAACTTGTCGCCCAGGCGGATCTCGGCGATGCGGTGGATGTTGCGCAGCGCTTCCTCGCGCTCGAAGTCCACCGGATTGCCGAGCCGGCGCTCGAAGGCCGCGATGATCTGCTGGCGCGTGAGGCCGCTGCCACGCGGGCCGCGCACCGCGAGGATGAAGGGGAAGCCGAAGCGCGCGTTGTAGTCGGCGTTGAGGCGCTGCAACTGCGCGAACTCGTCGGGCGTGCAGTGCGTGAGGCCGGCGCGGCTTTGTTCGCCGGTGCTTTCGGCGGTGAGCGTGTTGGCCACCATGGCCTTGCCCGCGAGCTCGGGGTGGGCGCGGATCAGGCCGAGCTGTTCGTCGCGTGTGGCCGCGGCCAGCGACTGCACCAGCGCCCATTGCAGCGCGGCCAGCGTGGCAAAAGGCCGCTGCGCGAGCGCGCGCTGCACCACCCAGGGCGAGTGTTCATAGAGGCCGTCGAGCAGGCGCAGGGCCTCGTCGGGTGCGGCGGCGTTGAGTTGGTCGAGCGTGAGGGCCATGGCGGTCAGGCGGGCTGGGGGAACAGGGTCTTCCAGTGGCGCGCGATGTCGAGCCGGCGCGCCACCCACACCCCTTCGTGCGACTGGATGTGGTCGAGGAAGCGCTGCAGCGCGGTGATGCGGCCCGGGCGGCCGAGCAGGCGGCTGTGCATGCCGATGCTCATCATCTTGGGCCGGTCGAGGCCGGCCGGATCGCCCTCGGCGTAGAGCGCGTCGAAGCTGTCCTTCATGTACTGGAAGAAGGGGTCGGCGTGCGAGTAGCCCTGCGGCAGCGCGAAGCGCATGTCGTTGCAGTCGAGCGTGTAGGGCACGATGAGCTGGTGCGCGGTGCTGCCGTCGCTCTTGTGCAGCTTCATCCAGAAGGGCAGGTCGTCGCCGTAGTAGTCGCTGTCGTACTCGAAGCCGCCGAAGTCGGCCACCAGGCGGTGGGTGTTGGGGCTGTCGCGGCCGGTGTACCAGCCCAGCGGGCGCTGGCCCGTGAGTTCGGTGATGAGCGCCATGGCGCGCTCCATGTGGGCGCGCTCGGTGGCTTCGTCCACGTTCTGGTAGTGGATCCATTTCCAGCCGTGGCAGGCGATCTCGTGGCCGAGCTCGACGAAGGCCGCGGTGATCTCGGGGCAGCGCTGCAGCGCGGTGGCCACGCCGAACACCGTGAGCGGCAGGCCGCGGCGCTCGAACTCGCGCAGGATGCGCCAGACCCCCGCGCGCGAGCCGTATTCGTACACGCCCTCCATGCTCATGTGCCGCGCCGGGTAGGCCGCGGGATTGAACATCTCGGAGAGGAACTGCTCGGAGGCTTCGTCGCCGTGCAGCACGCTGTTCTCGCCGCCTTCTTCGTGGTTGAGCACGAACTGCACGGCGATGCGCGCGCCGCCGGGCCAGCGCGCATGGGGCGGGTTGCGGCCATGGCCGCGCAGGTCGCGCGGATAGGAGGCGGTGGCGTCGTAGGTCATGAGGCGAGCGCGAGGGCGAGGTCGTTGGTGGGGGTCTTGCGGTCGAAGGCCAGGCCGGCCTCGACGTGCTGCAAGTGCTGTTCCATGAGGCGAACGGCCAGCGCTTCGTCGCGCGCGGCCAGGGCCTTGACGATGGCGGCGTGCTCGTCGCTCGAATCGGCGGCGGCTTCGCTGCTCTGGTACATGAGCGTGATGAGCGCACAGCGCGAGATCAGGTCGCGCAGCAGCTCGGCGAGCACCTGGTTGCCCATGAGCTGGGCCATGCGCACGTGGAAATCGCCCAGCAGTTCGGTGCGGCCGGGCACGTCCTGCTGATCGACCGCGGCGCGCTCCTGCGCCACGTGCTCGCGCAGCGCGCGCAGCATGGCGGGCGTGACCTGGCGCACGAAGGCGCGCGTCATCTCCACCTCGAGCATGCGGCGCACCGCGAACACCTGGCGCGCCTCATCGGCCGAGGGCGTGGCCACGAAGGCACCGCGCGCGGGCTCGAGGCGGATCAGCCGGTTCTGCGACAGCTGGAACAGCGCCTGGCGCACCAGCGTGCGCGAGACGCCGAAGTGGTCGGCGAGCTTCTGCTCGGCGAGCTTGGTGCCCGGGCGCAAGCGGTGTTCGACGATGGCCCGGGTGAGCGCTTCGACGATCTGGGCCGTGCTGGAGGTGTCCATGCGCGGCATGATAGCCAGAATCGCGCCAAACTGTATACACTTTCGGTCGACCAAAAACGCACAAGGAGCCCGCCATGGGATTGAGCACCCACGTTCTGGACACGATGCACGGTTGCCCCGCGGCGGGCATGGCGGTGGCGCTGTACCGCACCGAAGGCGATCAGGCCACGCTGATCAAGCGCTTCACGCTCAACGCCGACGGCCGCAACCCCGAGGGCCCGCTGCTGGACAACGACAGCATCCGCGTGGGCACCTACCGCCTGGTGTTCGACGTGAAGGCGTACTTCGACGCGCGTGGCGTGGCGCTGCCCGAGCCGCGTTTCCTCGACCGCGTGACGCTGGACTTCGGCATCGCGCACACCGACCAGCACTACCACGTGCCGCTGCTGGTCAGCCCGTGGAGCCATTCGACCTACCGCGGCAGCTGAAAAGAAAAAGGCCCGCCGAAGCGGGCCCAAGCTTTCACAACCCCATGGAGATCATCGGTTGCGCTGGCCTTCGGTCAGCGTGTCGAGCTGGAACTGGCCGCTCTTGTCCCAGAGCCAGACTTCGGTGTAGGTGACGCGGCCCATGCGGACCGGCGCGGGAAACGGTGCGGCGGCGCGCACGGTGCGCTCGATCTCGCGCATCACGTCGGGTGCGTGGCTGGGGGCGCGCATCCAGCTCACCTGCTGCACCGCGCCCATGTGATCGACCTCGACCTGCAGCACGCCCACGGCGTGCAGCAGCGGGGGCATCTGGCCCTTGTAGATGCGGTGGCTGTTGTGCTGGTACAGGTGGCGCGCACCATCCTTGCGGTAGTCCTGCGGCGTGGCGGCCTGCGACACCAGCGTGGGCAGCGGGGCCCGGCTCACGGGGGCGGGCGGCGGCGGCGCGGGACGGGGCGGCGGTGGAGGCGGCGGCGGGGGTGGGGGCGGCAGCGGCGCGGCGCAGGCCGCGAGCAGGGCCGCGACGGTGAGGCCGGCCCATCGCCAGGCCGATGCCGCGGTCCGCGCGCCGTCGGGACGCGGTGCGGGCGAAATGTCTCGGATGTTCATGTTCATGTCTCGAGCGTTGCCCCGTGATGGCTCTGCGCATACCGCCGGGCCGATGGAGTGTATGTGCGATACCGCACAAAGCCCCTGAAACCTCGGCCCATACTTGTCGGCGCTGAAGCCCTCTTACAGATCCATACAGCTTCCATGTCTTTGACGCCACACCCCACGGCCGACCTGCATACTTTTTTATGCCAGCTGCGCGGTGCGCCGGCGGTGCTGGTGTCGGTGCGCGAGACCCGCGGCTCCGTGCCCCGGGGCGTCGGCGCCTGGATGGCGGTGTTCGACCACACGGTCGTGGGCACCATCGGCGGCGGACAGCTCGAATGGAACGCGATCCGCCAGGCGCGCGAAGCGCTCGCGCGACGTGCGGTGGGTACGGTTGTGCAATCGGTCACGCTCGGGCCTTCGCTGGGCCAGTGCTGCGGCGGCGCGCTGAGCCTGGCCTACGAGCCGGTCGACGCCACGCAGGCCGACGCGCTTGCGCAGCGCCTGGGCGCGGGCGGTCAGCCGGTGGCGCTGTTCGGCGGCGGCCACGTGGGGCGGGCCATCGTGCAGGCGCTCGCGCCGCTGCCCTTCGAGCTGACCTGGATCGACAGCCGCGACGAGGTGTTTCCCGAGACGCTGCCCTTTGGCGTGCGGGCCGAGCATTCGGCGCCGGTGCAGGGCGCGGTGCCGGGCCTGGCCGCGGGCTCGCACGTGCTGATCATGAGCTTCTCGCACGCCGAAGACCTGGACATCGTCGCGGCCTGCCTCGAACGGCTGCGCCGCACCGACGACCTGGGCTTCGTCGGCCTGATCGGCAGCCGCACCAAATGGGCCACCTTCCGCCGCCGCCTGGGCGAACGCGGGTTCGATGACGCGCTGCTCGCGCGCATCACCTGCCCGATCGGCCTGCCCGGCATCGCGGGCAAGGAGCCCGCGGTGATCGCGGCCGCGGTGGCGGCACAACTGTTGCTCGTGCAGAACGCATCCACGCCGGGGTCGTCGCGGGCGCGCTGAGCCGATACACTCCGGGCCGTCTGTGGTCGCAGCGGAGCCGGTGCCCACCCGCAAGGGGCGCGCACCGTGTATCGCGGCCCTCGGTCGGCTCAGAGCGCCCGCGGTGGTGAGTCGAACAACGCGACGGCGTCGGTCCGTCCACAACGAGGTGCCATGGAAACCTACCTGCTCGATTGGGCCAACCTGCTGTTGCGCTGGCTGCACGTGATCGTGGCCATCGCCTGGATCGGCTCTTCCTTTTATTTCGTCTTCCTCGACAGCAGCCTCACGCCGCCCGAAGACGAGGGCCTGCGCCGCGACGGGGCGACCGGCGAACTCTGGGCGGTGCACGGCGGCGGCTTCTACCACCCGGTGAAGTACGCGGTGTCGCCGCCCAAGCTGCCCGGGCACCTGCACTGGTTCTACTGGGAAAGCTATTCCACCTGGTTGTCGGGTTTTGCGCTGTTCCTGGTCTCTTATCTCTGGAGCCCCAAGGTCTATCTGATCGACCCGCAGGTGCACGCCTGGTCGCCGCCCGCGGCGATCGCCACGGCGCTGGCCTTCCTGGTGGTGTTCTGGCTCGCCTACGACGCCATCTGCCGCACCCTGGGCCGCACGAAGAACGGCGACGCCAAGGTGGGCGCGGCGGTGGCCCTGCTGGTGGCCGCGGCGGCGCTGCTCGCGACCTCGCTGTTCGCGGGCCGCGCGGCCTTCCTGCTGGTGGGCGCGATGATCGCCACGGCCATGAGCGCCAACGTGTTCTTCTGGATCATCCCGGGCCAGCGCAAGGTGGTGGCCGCGCTCAAGGCGGGCCAGCCGGTCGACCCGATCCACGGCCAGCGCGGCAAGCAGCGCAGCGTGCACAACACCTACTTCACGCTGCCCGTGCTGTTTGCGATGCTGAGCAACCACTACAGCTTCACCTACGCGCACCCGCACAATGGCTGGGTGCTGATCGGCATGATGGCCGCGGGCGCGGCGATCCGGCAGTTCTTCGTGCTGCGCCACGGCTTCAAGCTCGGCCGCAACCCGCACCCCTGGCCCTACGCGGCCGCGGGCGTTGTGCTGCTGCTGGGGCTGATCGTGTGGCTGCGTCCGGCACCGGTGGCGCCCGCGTCCAGCGCAACGGCCGCGGCGCCGGTGAGCGCGGCCGCGGTGCAGGCGGTGCTGGCGCAGCGCTGTGTGATGTGCCACGGCGAGGCCTTGCAGTCCAAGGGCGTGCGACTCGATTCGCCGGCCGAACTGCAGCGCCACGCGCAGGCGGTCTACCAGCAGGCCGTGGTCACGAAGCAGATGCCCATGAACAACGCCACCGGCATCACCGACGCCGAGCGCGCGCTCATCGGCCAGTGGTTTCTGGCGGGCGCCAAGGCCGACTGAGCGCCGGGCGTGGCACCATCGCCGCATGCCACGCCAATTCGACCTCATTGCCTTCGACTGGGACGGCACGCTCTACGACTCCACGGCCATCATCGCGCGCTGCATCCAGCGCGCGGTGGCCGACGTGGGCGGCACCGTGCCCACGCGCGAGCAGGCCAGCTACGTGATCGGCATGGGCCTGATGCAGGCCCTGGCCCACGCCGCGCCCGACGTGCCCCCCGAGCTGTACCCGCGCCTGGGCGAGCGCTACCGCCACCACTACATCGCGCACCAGAACGACCTCAGCCTGTTCGAGGGCGTGCTGCCCATGCTGGATGCGCTCAAGGCGCGCCAGCAGCTGCTCACCGTGGCCACCGGCAAGAGCCGGCGCGGGCTCGACGAGGTGCTGCGCAGCGTGGAACTCGTGGGCGTGTTCGACGGTTCACGCACCGCCGACGAGACCGCGGGCAAGCCCGACCCGCTGATGCTGCGCGAGTTGATGTCCGAGTTCGGCGTGCCGCCCGAGCGCACGCTGATGATCGGCGACACCACGCACGACCTGCAGATGGCGCTCAACGCCGGCTGCGCGAGCGTGGGCGTGAGCTACGGCGCGCACGAGCCCGACGCCTTCCACGCGCTCGCACCGCGCCATGTGGCGCACTCGGTGCGCGAGCTGCACGACTGGCTGATCGCCAACACCTGAAGGCTGCCGCATGCCCACCGACGACCTCATTCCGCTGTGCAACAGCCGCGATCTGGTCGATGGCGGCCAGGCGGTGTCTTTCGATGTGAACTACGCGGGCCAGACCTGCCGCGCCTTCGTGGTGCGCTACCGCGGCCGCACCCACGCCTACCTGAACCGCTGCACCCACGTGGCCATGGAGATGGACTGGCAACCCGACCGCTTCTTCGACGACAGCGGCCAGTGGCTGCTGTGCGCCACGCACGGCGCCGCATACGCGCCCGACACCGGCGAATGCCGCGGCGGGCCGTGCCGCGGCGGGCTCTTCAAGATCGAGACCGAGGAGCACGATGGCGTGGTGCACTGGCGGTCACAATACCACCTCAAACCCGTCGAATTCTGAGAAACGAGAGCGCCATGAACGAGGATTTCAACGCCACCGGCACCCCGCGTCCCGCGGGCGTTCCCTGGGAGCGCGAAGCGATCGAGAAACTGCTGTTCGCGCAATTGAAGGAGCAGCGCGCCGCGCGCCGCTGGCGGCTGTTCTTCCGCTTCGCCTGGCTGCTGGTGATCGGCGCTTTCGTGTGGCTGGCGATCAAGGCCGAGGGCATGGCCACGAACCAGGTGTCCACGCCGCACACCGCGGTGATCGCCGTCTCCGGCACCATCGCCGCCGGCGCCGAGGCCAGCGCCGAGAACGTGCTGCCGGCGCTCAAGTCGGCGTTCGAGGACCAGGGCGCGCAGGCCGTGGTGCTGCTCATCAACTCGCCCGGGGGCAGTCCGGTGCAGGCCGGCATCATCAACGACGAGATCCACCGCCTGAAGGCGCTGCACAACAAGAAGGTGTACGCGGTGGTGGAGGAAACCTGCGCGTCGGCGGCGTACTACATCGCGGCCGCGGCCGACGACATCTACGTCGACAAGGCCAGCCTCGTGGGCAGCATCGGCGTGCTCATGGACGGCTTCGGATTCACCGGCCTGATGGACAAGCTCGGCATCGAGCGCCGGCTCATGACCGCGGGCCAGAACAAGGCCATGCTCGATCCCTTCAGCCCGCAGGACCCGGCGCAGAAGGCCTACCTGCAAAGCATGCTCGAGGAGATCCACCAGCAGTTCATCGCGGTGGTGAAGAAGGGCCGCGGCGACCGCCTCAAGGAAAGCCCCGACACCTTCAGCGGCCTGGTCTGGAGCGGCCAGCAGGCCGTGAACATCGGCCTCGCCGACGGTCTGGGCAACCTCGACCACGTGGCGCGCGAGGTGGTCAAGGCCGAAGAGATCGTCGACTACACGCAGCGCGAAAACCTGGGCCTGCGCCTGGCGCGCCGCTTCGGTGCGAGCATCGGCGAAGGCGCGTTCCGCGCGGCGCAGAGCGCCGGCCTTCAGCTGCGGTAACCGCGCGGGTTCTGGTGCTGCCAGCGCCAGGCGTCGGCGCACATTTCGTCGAGCGTGTGGCGCGCCTGCCAGCCCAGCAGGCGCTGCGCCAGCGAGGCGTCGGCCCAGCACTGGGCCACGTCGCCTGCGCGGCGCGGTCCGATGCGGTAAGGCACCGGCCGGCCGCTCGCGCGTTCGAACGCGGCCACCACTTCGAGCACGCTGTGGCCGCGGCCCGTGCCCAGGTTGACGGTGAAGCTCTCGCCCTGGCCCAGCAGGGCCTGCAGCGCGGCCACGTGGCCGCGCGCCAGATCCATCACGTGGATGAAGTCGCGCACGCCGGTGCCGTCGGGCGTGGGGTAGTCGCCGCCGAACACGCCGAGCTGCTCGCGCACGCCCACGGCCACCTGGGCCACGTAGGGCATGAGGTTGTTCGGAATGCCCGCGGGGTCTTCGCCGATCAGGCCGCTGGGGTGTGCACCCACGGGGTTGAAGTAGCGCAGCGTGCCGATGCGCCACTGCGGCTGCGCGTGGCGCAGCGCGGTGAGCATGTCCTCGATGACCAGCTTGGTGTGGCCATAGGGGTTGGTGTGGCTGCGCGGGAAGTCTTCGGTGATGGGCACGCGCGCGGGATCGCCGTAGACCGTGGCGCTGCTGGAGAACACCAGCGTGGGCGCGGGCCCGCCGGCCTGGGCCGCGTCGCCCATGGCCTGCAGCAGGCTGGTGGCGCCGCCGAGGTTGTTGCGGTAGTACTTGAGCGGGTCGGCCACGCTTTCGCCCACGGCCTTGTCGCCCGCGAAGTGCACCACGCCGACCGGGCGGTGGCGTTGCAGCACCTCGAGCACCCAGGCCTGGTCGAGCACGTCGCCGCGCTCCAGGGCCATGGTGCGGCCCGTGATCTGCTTCAGGCGTTCGAGCACCACGGGGTGGCTGTTGGCGAAGTTGTCGAGGATCACGGGCTCGAAGCCGGCCTCGATCAGGGCGACCGCGGTGTGGCTGCCGATGTAGCCCGCGCCCCCCGTGAGCAGGATGGTCTTGTGGTTCATGCGGATTTGGGTTCGCGGCCGTAGCGGTCTTCGAGCCGGACGATGTCGTCCTCGCCCAGGTAGGCGCCCGATTGCACCTCGATCATTTCGAGCTCCATCTTGCCGGGGTTGTGCAGGCGGTGCACCTCGCCGATGGGGATGTAGGTGGACTGGTTCTCGGACATCAGGAACACGTCCTGGCCGCGCGTGACCTCGGCCGTGCCGCGCACCACGATCCAGTGCTCGGCGCGGTGGTGGTGCTTCTGCAGGCTCAGCGAAGCGCCGGGCTTCACGCCGATGCGCTTGACCTGGAATCGCTCGCCCATGTCGATGCTGTCGTACCAGCCCCAGGGCCGGGCGACGCGGCGGTGCGTGGCGGCCTGCGGCACGTCCTGTTTGGCGAGGTGGGCCACCACGTCCTTGACCTGCTCGGCATGGTCGCGCTGGGCCACCAGCAGCGCGTCGGGCGTGTCGATGATCAGCAGGTCTTGTGTGCCCAGCGCCACCACCGGCCGGTGCGGCGCGTGGATGAAGGTGTTGCGGGCCTGCAGCGCATGGCCGTGGCCTTGCACGCGGTTGCCGGCGGTGTCGGCGGGCGCGAGGTCGGCCACCGCGTTCCAGCTGCCCACGTCGCTCCACTGGCCCTGGAAGGGCACCACGGCCACGTTGTCGTGCGGCTCCATCACGGCGTAGTCGATGCTCTGCGAGCGGCAGGCGAGAAAGGCCTCGGGCTGCGGGCGCACGAGTGCGATGCGCGCGATGGTTTCGGTGGTGGCGCCCGCCATGGCCTGCTCGCAGGCGGCCAGGATGTCGGGCGCATGGCGCTGCAGCGCCGCCTTGAGCGCGCTGGCCGTGACCAGGAAGATGCCCGCGTTCCAGAGCACACCGCCGCGCAGCAGCAGCTCGGCCGCGGCGGCAGGCTGGGGCTTCTCGATGAAGCGCGCCACGCGCCGGCTGCCGTCGGCGCGCGGCTCGCCCTGCTCGATGTAGCCGTAGGCACTGCTCGGGAAGGTGGGCACCACGCCGAAGGTGACGATGGCGCCGGCCTCGGCGGCCGCCACGCCCTGGCGCACGGTTTCGCCGAAGGCCACGGGATCAGGGATGTGGTGGTCCGACGGGCAGAACAGCAGCAGCGTGTCGTCGCCGGCCTGCAGCGCGGCCAGGGCCATGGCCGCGGCGGTGTTGCGCGCCGCGGGCTCGAGCACCACCGTGCCGCGCTGGCCCGCGCGTTCGATCTCGTCGGCCACCAGGAAGCGGTGGTCTTCCGAGGCCACGCACAAGGCCGGCTGGCCGCACCAGGCCAGGCGTTCGAGTGTCAACCGCAGCAAGGATTTGTCACCGACCAGGGGCACGAACTGCTTGGGCAGGCTTTGGCGCGACAGCGGCCACAGGCGGGTGCCGGAGCCGCCGCACAGCACGACAGGGGTGATGTTCATGGAAATGTTCTGTTTCAGCTTCGCTGCACGAAGCGGTGCGTTTTGCCCCGCGCGGCAGGGGATCGACTTAAGCCGTCGGTATTATGGGTGGCTTGTTTGACAGGCAATGCCGAAATATTCCACACCATGACGATCCGAAAAGCCGTGTTTCCCGTGGGTGGCCTGGGCACCCGGTTCCTGCCCGCCACCAAGGCCATTCCCAAGGAAATGCTGCCGGTGGTGGACAAACCGCTGATGCAGTACGCGGTGGAAGAGGCCTACGCGGCCGGCATCCGCGAGATGATCTTCGTCACCGGCCGCAACAAGCGCGCGATCGAGGACCACTTCGACGTGGCCTATGAGCTCGAGACCGAACTCGAGGCGGCCGGCAAGGGCGCGCTGCTCGAACTGGTCACCTCGATCAAGCCCGACGACATGGACTGCTTCTACGTGCGCCAACCGCGCGCCCTGGGCCTGGGCCATGCGGTGCTGTGCGCCGAGCGATTGGTGGGCAACGAGCCCTTCGCCGTGCTGCTGGCCGACGACCTGATGATCGGCCGCGAGCAGATGTCGGGCGGACCGACGGTGCTGGCGCAGATGGTGCAGGCCTATGCGCAGAGCCCGGGCACCGTGCTCGCGGTGCAGGACGTGCCGCGCGCCGAAACCCGGCGCTACGGCGTGGTCGACGTGCACGGCGTGAACGCGACGCTGGCCGAGGTGTTCGGCATGGTCGAAAAACCCGCGCCCGAGAAAGCGCCGTCCACGCTCGCCGTCGCAGGCCGCTACATCCTCACGCCCGCGGTGTTCGAGAGCATCCGCCAGCAGCCGCGCGGCGCCGGCGGCGAGATCCAGCTCACCGACGGCATTGCGGCGCTGATCGGCAAGGAGCGCGTGCAGGCCTTCCGCTACGACGGCCGGCGCTACGACTGCGGCAGCAAGGAAGGCTTCCTCGAAGCCACCATCGACCTCGCGCTGGCCAACCCGGCGCTCAGCGAGGCGGTGCGCGCCCACCTGCAGCGCGTGATGGCCTGATCGGTCGCGCGCCGCCTCAGGGCCCGAACAGGAACACCGCGGGCAGCGACAGCGGCAGCCCCTCGCGCCAGCCGGGGTGCTGGCGCCACTGGGCCACGGGCGCGCTGCGCACCGACTGCTGCGGCAGCCCCAGGCCGCAGGCCACGGCCAGCCGCGAGGCCGGCGACAGTTGTTCGAGCAGCGCCTGCAGCAGCGCGGCGTTGCGGTAGGGCGTTTCGATGAGGATCTGCGTCTGGCCCGTGCGTGCGGCGCTGGCGTCGAGTTCGCGCAGGCGCTTCGCGCGCGCCGCCGCGTCCTGCGGCACGTAGCCCACGAAGGCGAAGTGCTGGCCATTGAGGCCGCTGGCCGCCAGCGCGAGCATCAGTGACACCGGTCCCACCAGCGGCAGCACCGGCAGGCCCAGTGCATGGGCGGCGCGCACCACGCTGCTGCCCGGATCGGCCACCGCGGGCATGCCCGCTTCGCTCAGCAGGCCGATGTCGTGGCCCTGCAGCGCCGGGGCGAGCAGGGCCTTGGCGGCGGCGTCGAGCGCGTGGCCGTTGTGGTCGCCCTGCTTGTGCGCCTGCCGCGGCAGTTCGCTGATCTGCTGCGCCTGCAGCGGCGCGGCCAGCGGGCTCAGGCCGTCCACGCGCTTGAGGAAGGCGCGGGCGCTCTTGGCGTTCTCCGCGATCCAGTGCGTGAGCCGAGCGGCCGTGGCGATGGTCTCGGCCGGCAGGGCCTGCGCCAGGGCTTGGGGCTCGGCGCCGAAATCGAGCGGCGTCGGCACCAGGTAGAGGCGGCCGGGCGTCATGGCAGGCGCAGGCCGGCGGCGCGCAGCAGGCGGCAGGTGCGGATCAGCGGCAGGCCGATCAGCGCTGTGGGGTCGTCGCTGTCGATGCGCTCGAGCAGGGCGATGCCCAGGCCCTCGCTCTTGGCACTGCCGGCGCAGTCGTAGGGCTGTTCGGCGCGCAGGTAGCGCTCGATCTCGGCGTCATCGAGATCTCGAAAGCGCACACGCACGGGCGCGAGCTCGCTGGCCTCGAAGCCGCTCTCGTGGCACACCACCGAGAGCGCGGTCTGGAACACCACGGTCTGGCCGCGCATGCGGCGCAGCTGTTCGACCGCGCGTTCGTGCGTGCCGGGCTTGCCCAGCGGCTCACCGTTCAGGTCGGCCACCTGGTCGCTGCCGATCACCACCGCCGCCGGCCGTTGCCGGGCCACGGCACGGGCCTTGGCGAGCGCGAGCCGCCGGGCCAGGGCCTCGGGGGTTTCGCCGGCCAGCGGGGTTTCATCGACGCCCGGGCCGAGCACGTCAAAGGGCAATCCCAGGCGCTGCAGCAGCTCGCGGCGGTAGCGGGACGTGGAGCCGAGCACCAGGGCCCGGGAGGAGGAGGGGGAGGTGGACATGGGCGTATTGTGAAGACCCCTCCCTACAATCGCCGGATGCCTTCCGCCCAGAAGCCCTCGACGGGCCCTTTCAATCCGCGCCGCTTCGACGCCCTGCGCTTCGCCCAGGCCGCGGCCACGCTGGACGGCGAACTGCCGCTGGCCGACCTGAAGCGCCTGGCCCCCGACCTGCAGGCGCCGCTCGCGCCCGACGCGCGGGTGTACTGGTCGGCCCGCGGCGAATGGCGCGACGGCCCCACCGGGTCGGGCCCCCAGCCCTGGCTGCACCTGCAGGTGCGCGCCGTGGTGCCACTGGCCTGCCAGCGCTGCCTGGGCGCGGTCGACACCGAGCTGCTGGTCGACCGCTGGTTCCGCTTCGTGGCCGACGAAGCGGCCGCCGAGGCCCAGGACGACGACGCCGAGGAAGACCTGCTCGCGCTCGAGCCGCGGCCCGATCTGTTCGAGGTGATCGAGGACGAGCTGATCATGGCGCTGCCGCTGGTGCCCATGCACGAAGCCTGCCCGGAAACGCCCGCCGCGCTGCAAGGCGCGGCAGCGCCGGCGGAGGCCGCGGCGCCCGAACGGCCGAACCCTTTTGCGGCCCTGCAGCAGCTCAAGGGCCGCAAGCCCGGGGACGGTTCGTGAAGCCTGGCTTGGACGGTCCGATCCGATCGGGCTATAATGCTTGGCTTTGCGCCAGGGCGGGCCACTTCCGTCCCAGTCCAACATTCCCAGGAGCCCAACATGGCCGTCCAGCAAAACAAAAAGTCGCCCTCCAAGCGTGGCATGCACCGTTCGCACAACGCGCTGACCGTGCCCGGCATCGCCGTCGAGCCCACCACCGGCGAAACGCACCTGCGTCACCACATCAGCCCCAACGGCTTCTACCGCGGCCGTCAGGTGCTCAAGAACAAATCCGAAGCCTGACCCTCGGGCTGACCGGCGGGCGCGCGCTGGCGTGCCCTCGGACTCACGGAGACACGGGCCCGCATGCGGGCCTTTTTCATTACAACAAGGGCGTTGCGCGCGCCCGTTCGGGATGTTGAGATGATCACCGTCGCTGTGGATTGCATGGGGGGAGACGTCGGTCCGGGGGCCACCCTGCCGGCGTGTGCGGCCTTCCTGAAAGCCCAGCCCGATGCCCGCCTGCTGCTGGTGGGGCGTCCCGATGCCTTGCGCGACGGGTCGGGGCTGCTCGACCACCCCCGCGTGTCGCTGGTGCCCGCCAGCGAGGTGGTGAGCATGGACGATCCGATCGAGATTGCGCTGCGCCGCAAGAAGGACTCGTCCATGCGCGTGGCGATCCAGCAGGTCAAGGACGGACACGCGCAGGCAGCCGTGTCGGCCGGCAACACCGGCGCGCTGATGGCCATCGCGCGCTACCTGCTCAAGACGCTCGACGGCATCGAGCGCCCCGCGATCGCGACCCAGATGCCCAATGCGGCGGGCGGCGCCACCACGGTGCTCGACCTCGGCGCCAACGTCGACTGCAGCGCCGAGCACCTGCTGCAGTTCGCGGTCATGGGCTCGGCCCTGGTGGCCGCCATCACCGGCCGCGACGCGCCCTCGGTCGGCCTGCTCAACGTGGGTGAAGAGGTCATCAAGGGCAGCGAGGTCATCAAGCAGGCCGGCCAGCTGCTGCGCGCGGCGAGCCTCTCGGGCGACCTCAATTTCCACGGCAACGTGGAAGGCAACGACATCTTCAAGGGCACCACCGACATCGTGGTGTGCGACGGTTTCGTGGGCAACGTGGCCTTGAAGGCCAGCGAAGGCCTGGCGTCGATGATCGCCGGCTTCATCCGCGAGGAGTTCACGCGCAGCCCCTGGCGCAAGCTCAGCGCGCTGGTGGCCATGCCGGTGCTCAACGCCTTCCGCGACCGCGTGGACCACCGCCGCTACAACGGCGCGGCACTGCTGGGCCTGCAGGGCCTGGTCTTCAAGAGCCACGGATCGGCCGACGCCTTCGCTTTCGAACACGCGCTGGCGCGCGCTTATGATGCGGCCTCCCGCGGCCTGCTCGACAACGTCCGGCAGCGCATCGCCCGTGCCAGACCGCTGCTCTCGCCCGAGACCCTGAGCGAACTCGGCAACATCCCGACCATCTGAGCGACTCCCTGGAGCCTCTCTCTGAGCGAACCCCGCCCGGCATGACCCGTTTCTCCCGCATCACCGGCACCGGCAGCCACCTGCCGCCGCGCCGACTCACCAACGACGACATGGTGGCCCTGCTGGCCCCGCGCGGCGTCGAGACCAGCGACCAGTGGATCATCGAGCGCACCGGCATCCGCGCCCGACACTTCGCCGACGATGGCGTGTTCGCGAGCGACCTCGGCGTGCTCGCGGCGCGCGCAGCGCTCGAGGCCGCGGGCCGCGAGGCCGGCGACATCGATCTGATCGTGGTGGCCACGTCCACGCCCGACATGGTGTTCCCGTCGACCGCCGCCATCATCCAGAACAAGCTCGGCATCGCCGGCTGCCCCGCCTTCGACGTGCAGGCCGTGTGCAGCGGCTTCGTGTACGCGCTCACCGTGGCCGACGCGATGATCCGCACCGGCAGCGCGAACCGCGCGCTCGTGATCGGCACCGAGATCTTCTCGCGCCTGCTCAACTTCGACGACCGCACCACCTGCGTGCTGTTCGGCGACGGTGCGGGCGCCGTGGTGCTCGAGGCGTCCGACACGCCGGGCATTCTCGCGAGCGACCTGCACGCGGACGGCAAGCACGTCGGCATCCTGTGCGTGCCCGGCCATGTGTCGGGCGGTCAGGTCCTCGGCGATCCGCTGCTCAAGATGGATGGCCAGGCGGTGTTCAAGCTCGCGGTGGGTGTGCTCGAGAGCGCGGCGCGCGCCGTGCTCGACAAGGCCGGCCGCACCGACGCCGACATCGACTGGCTGATTCCCCACCAGGCCAACATCCGCATCATGCAGGGCACGGCCAAGAAGCTGAAGCTGCCGCTGGACAAGCTGGTGGTCACCGTGGACGAACACGGCAACACCTCGGCGGCGTCCATCCCGCTCGCGCTCGACCATGCGGTGCGCGCGGGCAAGGTCAAGGCCGGCGACACCGTCATGCTCGAGGGCGTGGGCGGTGGCTTCACCTGGGGCGCGGTGCTGCTCGATTTCTGAGCCCGCCGCGCACCCGCGATCCGACAACCACAGAGACAAGCGAACGATGAAACCCTTTGCATTCGTGTTCCCCGGCCAGGGATCGCAGGCCGTGGGCATGCTCGACGCGTGGGGCGACCACCCCGCGGTGGCCGAGACCCTGCGCGAAGCTTCCGAGGCGCTCGGCGAAGACGTGGCCAAGCTCATTCACGAAGGCCCGAAAGAAGCCCTGGCGCTCACCACCAACACCCAGCCCGTAATGCTCGTGGCCGGTGTGGCCGCCTGGCGCGTGTGGCAGGCCGAAGGCGGCGCCACGCCAGCCGCGGTCGCCGGCCATTCGCTGGGCGAGTACTCGGCCCTGGTGGCCGCGGGCTCGCTCACGCTGGCACAGGCCGCGCCGCTGGTGCGCTTTCGCGCCGCCGCCATGCAGGACGCCGTGCCCGTGGGCACCGGCGCCATGGCCGCCATCCTCGGCATGGACGCACAGCAGGTGCAGGCCGGTTGCGCCGAGGTGCAGGCCGGCTTCGCGGCCGGCAGCGGCGAGGTGGTGGAAGCCGTGAACTTCAACGACCCGGTGCAGACCGTGATCGCGGGCAGCAAGGCCGCGGTGGAGAAGGCCTGCGAGGTGCTCAAGGCCAAGGGCGCCAAGCGCGCGCTGCCCTTGCCGGTGTCGGCGCCGTTCCATTCGAGCCTCATGAAGCCCGCGGCCGAACGCCTGCGCGAAAAACTCGCACAGACCCCGCTGCTGACGCCGCAGATCCCGCTGGTCAACAACATCGACGTGGCGGTGGAAACCGACCCCGAACGCATCCGCGACGCGCTGTACCGTCAGGCCTTCGGCCCGGTGCGCTGGGTGGAGTGCGTGCAGGCGATCCGTGCGCGCGGCATCGACACCCTCGTCGAATGCGGGCCGGGCAAGGTACTGGCCGGCATGACCAAGCGCATCGACGCGTCGCTGCAAGGCGCGCCCCTGTTCGACCCGGCCACGCTGGGCGAGGTGAAGGCCCTGTTGGCCTGAGCGGAGAAAACCCATGTCTGAAGTGAAATTCGCGGGCCAGGTGGCCCTGGTCACGGGCGCCTCGCGCGGCATCGGCGCGGCCATCGCCCACGAGCTCGCCCAGCAGGGCCTGATCGTGGTCGGCACGGCGACCAGCGCCGAGGGCGCGGCCAAGCTCGACGCGGCCCTCAAGGCCGTGCCCGGCGCGGGCGCCGGCAGCCGCGGCGCGGTGCTCGACGTCAACGACGCGGCGGCGGCCGACGCGCTGGTCGACGAGATCGTGAAGACCCACGGCGCGCTGCACGTGCTGGTGAACAACGCCGGCATCACGCGCGACATGCTCGCCATGCGCCTCAAAGACGCCGACTGGGACGCCGTGCTCGACACCAACCTCAAGGCCGTGTTCCGTCTGAGCCGCGCCGTCATGCGGCCCATGATGAAGCAGCGCTACGGCCGCATCATCAGCATCACCAGCGTGGTGGGCGCGTCGGGCAATGCGGGCCAGGCCAATTACGCGGCCGCCAAGGCCGGCGTGGCCGGCATGACGCGCGCCCTGGCGCGCGAACTCGGCAGCCGCAACGTCACCGTCAACTGCGTGGCGCCGGGCTTCATCGAAACCGACATGACCGCCTCGCTGCCCGAAGAGCAGCAGAAGGCGCTGCTCGGCCAGATCCCGCTGGGCCACCTGGGCAAGCCGGCCGACATCGCGCACGCGGTGGCCTTCCTCGCAAGCCCGCGCGCCAGCTACGTCACGGGGCAGGAGCTCCACGTCAACGGCGGCATGTTCATGGCCTGATGGGCGGGCATCCTGCCCCCTTCGGCCCCGTCATCATCCCCCGGCTAAAATGCCGGGCTGCATTCCAACCACCCTTTGAGGGACCTATGAGCGATATCGAAGCACGCGTCAAGAAGATCATTGCCGAACAACTCGGCGTGGAAGAAGGTCAGGTCACGAACGAGAAGGCCTTCGTCGCCGACCTCGGTGCCGACTCGCTGGACACGGTGGAACTCGTGATGGCCCTCGAAGACGAGTTCGGCATCGAGATCCCCGACGAAGAAGCCGAAAAGATCACCACGGTGCAGAACGCCATCGACTACGCGCTCAAGCACCAGAAGGCCTGATCCGCCCATGAGCCGACGTCGCGTTGTCGTGACCGGCCTGGGTTGCATCACCCCCGTGGGCAACACGGTGGCCGATGCCTGGGCCAACCTCATCGCCGGCCGTTCCGGCATCACCGCGATCACGAAGTTCGACGCGTCGAACATGGCGTGCCGCATCGCGGGTGAGGTCAAGGGGTTCGATCTCGAGTCCTACATGAGCGCCAAAGAGGCGCGCACCATGGACACCTTCATCCACTACGGCATCGCCGCCGCGCACCAGGCGGTGATCGACTCGGGCCTGCCCACGGGCGACGCCCTGGATGAAGAGACCGCCACCCGCATCGGCTGCATCATCGGCTCGGGCATCGGCGGTCTGCCGCTGATCGAAGAAACCCATTCCGAACTGGTCAATCGCGGCCCGCGCCGCATCTCGCCGTTCTTCGTGCCGGCCTCGATCATCAACATGATCTCGGGGCACGTGTCCATGCGCTTCGGCTTCAAGGGGCCGAACCTGGCGGTCGTGACGGCCTGCACCACCGGTCTGCACGCGATCGGTGAAGCGGCCCGCAAGATCGAGTACGGCGACGCCGACGTGATCGTGGCGGGTGGCTCCGAGGCCACGGTCTCGCCGCTGGGTGTGGGGGGCTTTGCCGCCATGCGCGCGCTGTCCACGCGCAACGACGACCCGGCCACGGCGTCCCGCCCCTGGGACAAGGACCGCGACGGCTTTGTGCTGGGCGAGGGCGCCGGTGTGATGGTGCTCGAAGAGTACGAACGCGCCAAGGCCCGTGGCGCGAAGATCTACGCCGAGCTCTCGGGCTACGGCATGAGCGCCGACGCCGGTCACATGACCGCGCCCAACATGGACGGCCCGCGCCGCGCCATGGTGAATGCGCTGCGCAACGCGGGCCTCAACGCCGACCAGGTCGACTACCTGAACGCCCACGGCACCTCGACGCCGCTGGGTGACGTCAACGAGTCCAACGCCATCAAAGCCGCGCTGGGCGACCACGCGAAGAAGATGGTGGTGAGCTCGACCAAGTCCATGACCGGCCACCTGCTGGGTGGCGCGGGGGGCATCGAAAGCGTGTTCACCGTGCTCGCGGTGCACCACCAGCAGATCCCGCCGACGATCAACATCTTCAACCAGGACCCCGAGTGCGACCTCGACTACTGCGCCAACACGGCGCGGGATCGCAAGGTCGATGTGGCCGTGAAGAACAACTTCGGCTTCGGCGGCACCAACGGCACGCTGGTGTTCAAGCGCGTCTGAGCCCGGGCCGCCCGCATGCAGCACGCCCCATCGGTGACCTATCCGGTGGGGCGTTCTGCCGTCTGGGCAGGCGGCCTGGTCGTGCTCGCCCTGGCTTTGCCCACCTTGCTCGTCCTGAGCGCTCCGGGGCTGTCCTCGCTGGCCATCGGCGCGCTCGGGTCCGTTTGGCTGGGCTGGTGTGCGCTCGCCGGGCGCAGCCTGGCGCGACAGCCGTGCGGCTGGCTGTGCTACGGCGGGGGGGCGGTGGCGCGGCGCGATGGCGATGCGCCATGGCACTGGCGCGACGCGGCGGGCCTGCAGGAGCGGCCATTGGCAGCGGTCCGCGTGGCACTCGATCTGCAGCGCATCCTGCTGCTCGAGCTCGCGTCCGACACGGGCGCGCCGCGCTGGCTCTGGCTCGACGCGGGCCGCGCGCCGGCCGACTGGCCGGCCCTGCGCCGTGCCGTGCGCGCCGCTACCCGGCCCTGAGCCGGGCCGGCGAGACCCCATCGGGTATAGTCCCGCGCGCATGATTCCGGAAGACCACACCGCTCCGCCGCCGCCCGACAGCGACGCCATGCTGGTGCAGCGGACTCTGGCCGGCGAGCAGCGCGCCTACGATCTGCTGGTCATCAAGTACCAGCGCCGCGTCGAGCGGCTGATCGGGCGCATGGTCCGCGATGCCGATCTGGTCCAGGACATTGCCCAGGAAACCTTCATCCGCGCCTACCGCGCGCTGGCGCAGTTCCGCGGTGACGCCCAGTTCTACACCTGGCTCTACCGCATCGCGGTGAACACCGCCAAGAAGCAGCTGCTCGAACTCAAGCGCGACCCGCTGGTCTACCAGTCGCAGCTCAAATCCGCCGAGGACGATGAAACTTCCGCTCCGGAGCGCGAACTAAACCCCAACGTTGCCGACACCGAGACGCCTGAGGCGGTGCTGGCGAGCAAGGAAATCGCCAATGCGGTCAATGCCGCCATGGAGGCCTTGCCCGAAGAGTTGCGCATGGCCATCACCCTGCGCGAGATTGAAGGTCTGAGTTACGAAGAAATCGCCCAAGCCCTGGATTGCCCCATCGGGACGGTGCGCTCGCGCATCTTCCGGGCGCGCGAAGCCATCTCCGCGCGCATCAAGCCCTTGCTTGATCGGCAGTCGGGCAAGCGCTGGTGAGTGTCTTGATCGCTGAGGTAGTCACGATGAACCCGCTGCACGAAAACCCTCACGCCGTCGCGCACGGCGAACCGGTGTCTGCGCTGTGCGACGGCGAGCTGGACGGGCAGGCGCTGAGCCGGCTGCTGGCCGCAGACGACGGCGAAACACAGGCCCGATGGCACCGGTACCAGCTGATCGGTGACGTGCTTCGGGGCCACAGCGCGGTGCTGCCGGCCAGCGCCCCGAGCGATTTCCTGGACCGCCTGCACGCGGGGCTGGCCGCCGATGCGCCGCTGCCGCGCCCGGTCATGGCGCCCGCGCCCGAGGTACCGCCCGCACGCACCGAAGCGGCCAACGACGGCGTGTTCCGCTGGAAGATGGTCTCGGGTTTTGCGAGCGTGGTGGCCGTGGCTTCCATCGGCTGGAATCTGATGGGCACCACGGCGCCCGCCGTCCGCGCAGATGCCCAACTGGTGCAGGCCGCGCCCGCTGCGCCGGCCGCCGCGCCGGCGGCCGCACCGGTGCTGGTCGCGGCGCCCACCGCCGAGCCGCGCCCGGTGGTGGTGTCCACGCCGCAGGGCCGCGTGATCCGCGACGCCGCGCTCGAACGTCTGCTCGCGGAACACCGCCAGCACGGCGGCATGTCGGCGTTCCAGTCGTCCACGGGTTTCATCCGCAACGCCACCTATGACGCCGATGCCCGTTGATGCCTTGACCGTCGTCCGGCGCCCGCGGCCACTGCGTCTGCGCCGCTGGGGCGCTGCCCTCATCGTGTCGGCCTGCGCCGGATGGGCCAGCGCTCCCTTGCTGGCGCAGACCTCGTCGAGCGGTGGCGCGGCACCCTTGCCCAGCACGCGCAGCGTCAACGACTGGCTGTCGCGCATGCACGAGGCCTCGCGCTACCGCGCCTACACGGGCACGCTGGTCGTGACCTCGGGCTCGGCCATGTCGGCCTCCAAGATCTGGCACGTGTGCGACGGCAACCAACAGATGGAGCGCGTCGAGATGCTGACCGGCGCGCCGCGCACGACCATGCGCCGCAACAACGAGGTCATCACCTTCGAGCCCGAAACCCGCAAGGCGGTGGTCGAGAAGCGCGAGTCGCTGGGCATGTTCCCCGACCTCGTGCGCACGCCCAAGAACGTGATCCCGCAGTTCTACGGGTCGCGCGAGATCGGAGCCCAGCGCGTGGCCGGCCACCTCGCCGACATGGTCGAAATCCTCCCGCGCGACGAATTCCGCTTTGGCTACCGCGTGTGGTCGGAGCAGAAGTCGGGCCTCGTGGTCAAGCTGCAGACCCTCGACAGCCGCGGCCGCGTGCTCGAGCAGGTGGCCTTCTCCGAACTCCAGCTCGACGCCCCCGTGAGCATGGACAAGCTCGCGCGCCTCATGAAGGACACGCGCGGCTACGAGGTGGTCAAGCCCACGATGCGCAAGACCACGCCGCAGGCCGAGGGCTGGCGCCTGAAGGAAACGGTGCCGGGCTTCGCGTCCATGAGCTGCCACACGCGCGATGCCGACGCCTCGACCGCGCCTGGCCAGGCGCCCATGCAGTGGGTGTTTTCCGATGGCCTGGCCTCGGTGTCGCTGTTCGTCGAACCCTTCGATGCCCAGCGCCATGGCCAGGAGGGTGAGGCTGCGCTCGGTGCGACCTACTCGGTGAGCCGCCGCGTGGGCGATCACTGGGTCACGGCCGTGGGCGAGGTGCCACCCGCCACGTTGCAGCGTTTTGCCCAGTCGCTCGAGCGCATTCCCTGATGCCCGACTGGCCCGAATGGGCAGCGCATTGATGGCCCAATCGGGCTTTGCAGCCCGGCGTGCCCTTTCCTGATCGACCGTAGGAGGATCCCGATGTCCGTCCCGTTCTCGCGTTCCCTTCTGGCTCTGGCCCTGGCGGCCACGCTGGGCCCGGCGGCCTTGCTGGCGCCCCTGCCTGTGGCGGCGCAGTCTGCACCCAGCGTGCGCGGATTGCCCGATTTCACCGATCTCGTCGACATGGTCGGGCCGTCCGTGGTCAACATCCGCACGCTAGAGCGCAGCGCCGGTCGCAACGCACAGGGCGGGGCGCCCGACGAGGACATGCTCGAGTTCTTCCGGCGCTTCGGCATCCCGATCCCGCCTGGCGCCGTGCCGCGCACGCCGCGCCAGCAACCGGGGCCCGATGGCGGCGGCGAGGCCCGCCCGCGTGGCGTGGGTTCGGGCTTCGTGCTCAGTGCCGATGGCTTCATCATGACCAACGCACACGTGGTCGACGGCGCCGACGAGCTGGTGGTGACGCTGCCCGACAAGCGCGAGTTCAAGGCCCGCGTGGTGGGTGCCGACACGCGCACGGACGTGGCGGTGGTGAAGATCGAGGCCACCGGCCTCACGCCCGTGAAGTTTGGCGACGTCAACCGCCTGCGCGTGGGCGAGTGGGTGATGGCGATCGGCTCGCCCTTCGGCCTGGAGAACACGGTCACGGCCGGCATCGTGAGCGCCAAGCAGCGCGACACCGGTGACTACCTGCCCTTCATCCAGACCGACGTGGCGATCAACCCCGGCAACTCGGGCGGTCCGCTGATCAACATGCGCGGCGAGGTGATCGGCATCAACAGCCAGATCTATTCGCGCTCGGGCGGCTTTCAGGGTATCTCGTTCGCCATCCCCATCGACGAAGCGGTGCGTGTGTCCAACGAGTTGCGCGCCACGGGGCGCGTCACGCGAGGGCGCATCGGCGTGCGCATCGACCAGGTGAGCAAGGAAGTGGCCGAGTCGCTGGGCCTGTCGCAGGCCAAGGGCGCGCTGGTGCGCGGCGTCGAGCCCGACTCGCCGGCCGCCAAGGCCGGGGTGGAGCCGGGCGACATCATCCTCAAGTTCGATGGCAAGGAGATCGACAAGTCGGTCGACCTGCCGCGCATGGTCGGCAATACGCGCCCGGGCAGCCGCAGCACGATGACGGTGCTGCGCCGGGGCGCGCAACGCGAACTCAGCGTGGTGGTGGCCGAAATCGAACCGGAGAAGCCCGAGACCCGGGCCGCCGCCACGCCCGAGCCCACACCCGCCCCCACGGGCGGTGCGGTGCAGTCGCTGGGCCTGTTGCTGGCCGAACTCAGCGCGGCCGATGCCAAGGGCCTGAACGTTCGCGGCGGTGTGCGCGTGGCGGGCGTCACGGGGGCTGCCGCCCGCGCAGGCGTGCGCGAGGGCGATGTGATCGTGGCGGTGGCCAACACCGACGTGGGCTCGGCCAAGGAGGTCGAGGCCGTACTGGCCAAGGCCGAGAAGGGCAAGCCGGTCACCTTGTTGCTGCGCCGTGGCGAGTGGGCGCACTACGCGGTGGTGCGGCCCCAGCGGTAAACGCAAAACCGGGGTGCCTGGCCAAAGTCCCCGATCGGCCCTGGGTCATCGCCGTCCGTCCGTCGTCGGGTGGTCGATTCGCCACAGGTCGGTCGGTTGACCAAGACCTCCTGGGGAGGGTGAAAAGTCAGCGGGCACCAACTTCCTGGCGATCAATCTTGACCGTATTCGATAAAATCCCGGGCGCGCCGCGGCGATTCCTGTCATGCGGGCCCTGCTCAATTCATGATGCGGGAGCCAGCGAGAACCGTCCCCAGCGCGTCCACAAGCGGTTCACAGCTTGTTCAGAATTGATGTGGATAACTTGTTGATAAAGACCCCTGTTGCGGCCCGGCGACAAGGGTTTTGAGGTGGCTGGCGGCTGTGCGAGCGGGGCTTTTTGCCTACAATGAAACTCCAACTATCGCAGTTGCCATTGATTGTTGGTTACGGGCGCGTCAGCAGCTGACGCGCCCTTTTTTATGGTCTCTCGGGCGCTGTCGCGGCGCCTCTGACCGTGAGCGAAAGCCCGGTTTCTTCGATGAATCACATCCGCAACTTCTCCATCATCGCGCACATCGACCACGGCAAGTCCACGCTGGCCGATCGCATCATCTCGCGCTGTGGTGGCCTCTCCGATCGCGAGATGAGCGAGCAGGTGCTCGACTCGATGGACATCGAGAAAGAGCGCGGCATCACCATCAAGGCGCAGACGGCCGCGCTGCAGTACCGGGCGCGCGATGGTCAGGTCTACAACCTCAACCTGATCGACACGCCCGGCCACGTGGACTTCAGCTACGAGGTCTCACGTTCGCTCTCGGCCTGCGAAGGCGCGCTGCTGGTGGTGGACGCCAGCCAGGGCGTGGAAGCGCAGACGGTGGCGAACTGCTACACCGCGCTCGACCTCGGCGTGGAGGTGCTGCCGGTCCTCAACAAGATGGACCTGCCCAACGCCGACCCCGAGAACGCCAAGCGCGAGGTCGAGGACGTGATCGGCATCGACGCCAGCGACGCGATTCCCTGTTCCGCGAAAACGGGCATGGGCGTCGAAGACATCCTGGAGGCGGTGGTGGCCAAGGTGCCGGCGCCGCGCGGCAACCCCGACGCGCCGCTGCGCGCCATGATCATCGACAGCTGGTACGACGCCTACGTGGGCGTGGTGATGCTGGTGCGCGTGGTCGACGGTCGCCTGGGCAAGGGCGAGCGCATCAAGCTCATGGCGACCAACGCCGTCTACAACGCCGACAACCTGGGTGTGTTCACGCCCGCCAACCAGCCGCGCGAGGCGCTCGAGGCGGGCGAGGTGGGTTACATCATCGCGGGCATCAAGGAGCTGCAGGCGGCCAAGGTCGGCGACACGATCACGCTCGAGAAGAAGCTGCCCAACAACGCGGGCCCGGCGAGCGAGCCGCTGCCCGGCTTCAAGGAAGTGCAGCCCCAGGTGTTCGCCGGCCTGTACCCCACCGAGGCCAACCAGTACGACGCGCTGCGCGACGCGCTCGAGAAGCTCAAGCTCAACGACGCCTCGCTGCACTTCGAGCCCGAGGTCTCGCAGGCGCTGGGCTTCGGCTTCCGTTGTGGCTTCCTGGGCCTGCTGCACATGGAGATCGTGCAGGAGCGCCTCGAGCGCGAGTTCGACCAGGACCTGATCACCACCGCCCCGAGCGTGGTCTACCAGGTGGTGCGCGGCGACGGCGAGGTGCTGATGGTGGAAAACCCCTCCAAGATGCCCGAGGCCGGCCGCATCGAGGAGATCCGCGAGCCCATCGTCACGGTGCACCTGTACATGCCGCAGGAGTACGTGGGTCCGGTCATGACGCTGTGCAACCAGAAGCGCGGCGTGCAGCTCAACATGGCCTACCACGGCAAGCAGGTGATGCTCACCTACGACCTGCCGCTCGGCGAGATCGTGCTCGACTTCTTCGACAAGCTCAAATCGGTGAGCCGCGGTTACGCGTCCATGGACTACGAGTTCAAGGAGTACCGCCGCTCCGACGTGGTCAAGGTCGACATCCTGCTCAACGGCGACAAGGTGGACGCGCTGTCCATCATCGTGCACCGCACCCAGGCCCAATACCGCGGCCGCGCGGTGGCGGCCAAGATGCGCGAGATCATCAGCCGCCAGCAGTTCGACGTGGCGATCCAGGCGGCCATCGGCGGCAACATCATTGCGCGCGAAACCATCAAGGCGCTGCGCAAGAACGTGCTGGCAAAATGCTACGGCGGTGACATCACCCGCAAACGCAAGCTCCTCGAAAAGCAGAAGGCAGGCAAGAAGCGCATGAAACAGATCGGGTCCGTCGAAGTGCCTCAAGAGGCCTTTCTGGCCATCCTCCAGGTGCAAGACTGATGCAGGCGATCATGGGTCCGATCACGGGCGTGGTGCTCGCCGCTTTCGTTGCGTACGCCGCGGGCTGGTACGCCGGCGCCATCGAAGGCAACTTTTCGCTGCTGCTGTTCCTGGCCACCGTGGTCACCGGGGTGTACTGGGTGGCCGAGCGGCTGTACTTCCTGCCGCAGCGCCGCCGCGTCGCCGATGTGCTGGCCGCGGAGCACGAACAGCGCAAGGCGGCGCTCGCCAAGCAAGGGTTCAGCCAGATCGAAGGCGACATCGAACCCGCGCGCCAGAAAGTGCTGGCCCAGCCCTGGTGGCTCGACTGGACCGCGGGCCTGTTCCCCGTGATCCTGGCGGTCTTCCTGCTGCGCTCGTTCCTGTTCGAGCCGTTCAAGATTCCTTCGGGTTCGATGATTCCCACGCTGCGCGTGGGCGACCTGATTCTGGTCAACAAGTACCACTACGGCATCCGCCTGCCGGTGCTCAACACCAAGGTCTGGCACAACCACGACCCCCAGCGCGGCGACGTGATCGTGTTCCGCTACCCGCCCCAGCCCAGCCTCGACTACATCAAGCGCGTCATCGGCCTGCCCGGTGACGAAGTGGCCTACCTGAACAAGCAGCTCACGGTCAACGGCAAGCCGGTGCCGCGCGTGGCCCAGCCCGACTTCTTCGACAAGGACTCCATGCGCTACGCCAAGCAATGGCGCGAAACGCTGGACGGCAAGGCCTACAACACGCTCAACGACGCCGATCGCCCGGCTTTCGTGCCCGGCGCCACCGAGTTCCCCTTCGCCGATGGCTGCCGCTACAGCGTCGAGGGCGTGGTGTGCAAGGTGCCCGCGGGGCACTACTTCATGATGGGCGACAATCGCGACAATTCGCTCGACTCGCGGTATTGGGGCTTCGTGCCCGAGGCGAATATCGTTGGCAAGGCGTTTTTCGTGTGGATGAACTTCGGCGATCTCAGTCGCATCGGTTCCTTCGAATGACCTTCGCTCCCCGGGAGAACTGCGTATGAAGCTCAAGCGGCAGCAACAAGGGCTGACCTTTGTGGGCCTGGTGGTGGTGGGTGTGCTGCTGGCACTGGCGGGCCTGGTGGCCGCCCAGGTGTTTCCGACCTACCTTGAGTACATGGCCGTGCAGAAGGCCGTGAACAAGGCATCGGGCGGGTCCACCGTGGCCGAGGTGCGCGACCTTTTCGACAAGGCCGCCACCATCGACGACATCCGCACCATCACGGCCAAGGACCTCACGGTGGGCAAGGAGGGCGACCGCGTGGTCGTGTCCTTCGACTACGTGCGCGAGATCCACCTCGCCGGCCCCGCCTGGCTGGTCATGAAATACAAGGGCCGCTCCAAGTGAGCCGGGCCCGCTGGATGGTTTGAATCCCGAACTGCTTGCGCTGCAGGCCCGCCTGCAGCACCGCTTTGCCAATCCCCGCCTGCTCGAGCGGGCACTGACCCACCGCAGCTTCAGCGCCGATCACAACGAGCGCCTGGAATTCCTGGGCGACTCGGTGCTCAACCTCGCGATCTCGGGCCTGCTGTTCGAGAAGCTCGGCGCCTTGCCCGAAGGCGATCTCTCGCGCGTGCGCGCCAACCTGGTCAAGCAGGACACGCTGTTCGAGCTGGCCCAGGCCCTGGGCCTGTCGCACGGCCTGCGCCTGGGCGACGGCGAGAAGCGCTCGGGCGGGCACAAGCGCCCCTCGATCCTGGCCGACGCGCTCGAAGCGGTGATCGGCTCGGTGTTCCTCGACGGCGGCTACGAACCCGCGGCCGCCCTGGTGCGCCGCCTGTATGCCGGCGTCGAGCTCAACACGCGCATGAGCGCGCTCGGCAAAGACCCGAAAACCGAGTTGCAGGAGTGGCTGCAGGCGCGCAAGATGAAGCTGCCTGTGTACCGCGTGGTGGCCACGCTGGGCGAGGCCCACAAACAGACCTTCGACGTGGAGTGCACCGTGCAGGAAACCGGCCACAGCGAACGCGGCATCGGCGCGTCGCGCCGGGCCGGCGAACAGGCGGCCGCCGCGGCCATGTTGCAACACCTTCAGGCCAAGCCCGCTTGAACCCACCCATGGCCAACACCCCCGCTCCCGCCCCCGCCGACACCGACCTCGAGGCCATGCTCGCGCGTGCCCTCGGCAAGGCCGCCCCCGAGGCGGCCGCGCCGGTCGAAGTCGACCCCGCCACCCAGCGCTGCGGCTACGTCGCCATCGTCGGCAAGCCCAACGTGGGCAAGTCCACGCTGCTCAACGCGCTCGTGGGCCAGAAGGTGAGCATCACCTCGCGCAAGGCGCAGACCACGCGCCACCGCATCACCGGCATCCGCACGGTCGCGGCCTCGCAATTCATCTTCGTGGACACGCCGGGCTTCCAGACGCGCCACGGCAATGCGCTCAACCGCTCGCTCAACAAGACCGTGCTGGGCGCGGTGGCCGACGTCGACCTGATCCTCTTCGTGGTCGAGGCCGGGCACTTCAACCTGGCCGATGCCAAGGTGCTGTCGCTGCTGCCGCCCAACGTGCCCGTGGTGCTGCTGGCCAACAAGCTCGACCAGGTGCACCGCCGCGGCGAGCTCGCGCCCTGGCTGCGCTCCATGCAGGAGCGCCACCCCTTCGCCGAGTTCGTGCCCATGTCGGCCAAGGCGCCCAAGGACATCGAACGCCTGTTCGGCATCTGCGAGAAGTACCTGCCGCAGCAGCCCTGGATCCACGACCCCGAAGACCTGACCGATCGCAGCGAGCGCTTCATGGCCGCCGAGATGGTGCGCGAGAAGCTGTTCCGCCTGACCGGCGACGAACTGCCCTACACCTCCACCGTGGTGATCGACCGCTTCGAGGAGGAGGGCCAGCTGCGCCGCATCGCCGCCACCATCGTGGTGGAACGCGAAGGCCACAAGGGCATGGTCATCGGCGACAAGGGCGAGAAGCTCAAGCGCATCGGCACCGAGGCGCGCGTGGAGCTCGAAAAGCTCTGGGGCGGCAAGGTGTTCCTCGAGCTGTGGGTGAAGGTCCGCTCCGGTTGGGCGGACGACGACGCCCGCGTGCGATCGTTCGGTTACGAGTGAGCACGGCCCGCCGCACCGTCGACGAACCCGCCTTCGTACTGCACCGCTACGACTGGAGCGAGTCCAGCCTGGTGCTGGAGGTGTTCACCCGCCACCACGGGCGCATCGCGCTGGTGGCCAAGGGCGTGAAGCGGCCCACCTCGCAGTTCCGCCCCGTGCTGCTGCCGCTGCAGCCCTTGCAGATCACCTGGACCGGCGAGGCCGAGGTGCGTGCGCTCAAGGCCGCGCAATGGCGCGGCGGCCACGTGATGCCGACCGGCGACGCGCTGATCGCGGGCGCCTACCTCAACGAGCTGCTGATGCGCCTGCTCGCGCGCGACGACCCGCACCCGCGCCTGTTCGACCACTTCACCACCGCCGTGCAACTGCTGGCCGAGCGCCCCGAGGCACAGGCCGTGGTGGTGCGCGCCTTCGAGCTGCTGCTGCTGCGCGACACCGGCCAGCTGCCCGACCTCGCGAGCGAAGGCCAGACCTTCGCCCCGCTCGACGCCGGCGCGGCCTACGTGCTGTTGCCCGAGGCGGGCCTGCGCCTCGCGCACGACGACGACCACCATCCGCTGCCCGCGGCGCACTGGCTGGCGCTGCAGGCCGCGCTCGACGAGCCCGCGCCCTTCGTGCCCGTGATGCAGGCCTGTGCCGAGGTGGCTTCGGTGCTGCGCATCCCGTTGCGAAACCTGCTGCACTACCATGGCGGCGTGCGCGTGTTCCGCACGCGCCAGATGCTGCTCGACGTGCAGGCGCTTGCGCGCCGCCGCGGCAGTGCTCCTCCCCCTTCGAACGAGACCTGAGCATGGCCCATGCCCGCACCGCGCTGTCGGTCAACCTCAACAAGGTCGCCCTGGTGCGCAACACGCGCCACCTGGGCATTCCCTCGGTCACGCGCGCGGCCACGCTGTGCCTCGAGGCCGGTGCCGCCGGCATCACCGTGCACCCGCGGCCCGACGAGCGCCACATCCGCGCGCACGACGTGCACGACCTCGCCGCGCTGCTCAAGGCCTGGCCCGGGCGCGAGTTCAACATCGAGGGCAACCCCTTCCACAACCTCATGGACTTCGTGCGCGCGCTGCGCCCGCACCAGGCGACCTTCGTGCCCGATGCCGAGGGCCAGTTCACGAGCGACCATGGCTGGCGCTTTCCCGACGACGCCGGGCGGCTGCGCCCGCTGATCGACGAGTGCCGCGCGCTGGGCGTGCGCGTGAGCCTGTTCATGGACGCCGAGGCCGACCAGATGGCCGCGGCCCGGGCGGTGGGGGCCGACCGCATCGAGCTCTACACCGAGCCCTACGCGGCCGCGCACGCCACGCCCGCGCGCGCCGGGCAGCTGCGCCGCTTCGCGCAGGCCGCCCAGGCTGCGCTCGACGCCGGCCTGGGTGTGAACGCGGGCCACGACCTCAACCGCGACAACCTCACCGACTTCCTGCGCGCCGTGCCCGGCGTGAGCGAGGTCTCGATCGGCCACGCGCTGATCGCCGATGCGCTCGAGCTCGGCTATGCCGAGACCATCCGCGCCTACAACCGCTGCATCGCCGACGCCTTCGCATGATCTACGGCATCGGCACCGACATCTGCGACCTGCGCCGCGTGCGTGCCACCTTCGAGCGCCAGGGCGATCGCTTCGCGCGCAAGGTGCTCAGCGACGCCGAGTACGCGGTCTGGGAACGGCGCCGCGCGCGCTGGCCCGCGCGCGGCCTGAGCTACCTGGCCACGCGCTTCTCGGCCAAGGAGGCCTTCTCCAAGGCCATCGGCCTGGGCATGCGCATGCCCATGAGCTGGCGCCGCTGCGAGATCGCCAACCTGCCCAGCGGCCAGCCCGTGATCGTGCTGCACGGCGAACTCAAGACCTGGTTCGAAGCCCGCGGCCTGCGCGCCCACGTGACCGTGACCGACGAGACCGACTACGCCGCGAGTTTCGTCGTCGTTGAACAGACCGACCCCCGCACCCCATGACCCTGCACGCCCCGCTCCTCATCGACATCGCCGGCCACGCGCTCACCGACAGCGACCGCCAGCGCCTCGCGCACCCGATCGTGGGCGGCCTCACGCTGTTCGGCCGCAACTGGCGCGACCGCGCCCAGCTCGGCGCGCTGTGCGCCGAGATCAAGGCCGTGCGCGAAGACCTGCTGATCACCGTGGACCACGAAGGCGGCCGCGTGCAGCGCTTTCGCACCGACGGCTTCACGCCCCTGCCGCCCATGGCCGCCTTCGGCGAGCTGTGGCTGTCGGGCGCGGGCGACGGCGACGCCGCCATGCGCGCGGTCAACGCGGCCACCGCGGCCGGTTATGTGCTGGGCGCCGAGCTGCGCGCCTGCGGCGTCGACCTCAGCTTCGCGCCCGTGCTCGACCTCGACCACGTGGGCAATTCGGTCATCGGCAACCGCGCCTTCGGCCGCGACCCGCGCGTGGTGGGCCTGCTCGCCCAGGCGCTCATGCACGGCATGCGCCAGGCCGGCATGGCCAACTGCGGCAAGCACTTTCCCGGCCACGGCCACGTGCAGGGCGACACGCACCACGAAATCCCGCGCGACCCGCGTTCGCTCAAGGCCATCCTGGCCGACGATGCGCAGCCCTATGCCTGGCTGTCGGCGAGCCTGAGCGCGGTGATGCCCGCGCACGTGATCTACCCCAAGGTCGACCGCCGGCCCGCGGGCTTTTCGGCGCGCTGGCTGCAGGACGTGCTGCGCGATCGCCTGGGCTTCACCGGTGCGGTGTTCAGCGACGACCTCGGCATGGCCGCGGCGCGCGAGATCGAAGGCCGCCCGGTGAGCTTTGGCGAAGCCGCGCTGGCCGCGCTCACGGCGGGCTGCGACATGGTGCTGCTGTGCAACCAGAGCGTGGTCGACGGCGGACAGCCGATCGACGAGGCGATCGAGGCCTTGTCGCGCGCGGCGGTGCAGGGCGACTGGCAGCCCTCGCCGGCCAGCGACGAGCGTCGGCGCGCGCTGCTGCCGTCCGGGCCGGCCATGCCCTGGGACGAGCTGATGGTGAGCGCGCGCTACATGCACGCGCTGTCGCTGCTGCCCTGAGGGCAAGGCCCGCGGGGCCTCAGCGGTCGAGGCCGAGCTTTTCGAGCAGGTCGGCCACGAGCTCGAGCCGCAGCAGGGGGTTGTCGAGCGCCATCAGGCGCTGCTTGAGCTCGGGCGCCGTGGGCAGCAGCTCGGCCCAGCGGTTGGCCACCCAGCCCGCGTCGTCCCAGAGGTAGGGCGGCTGGATCGGCAGCTGGTCGAGCGCGTCGGCGTGGCGCTCCTGCAGGTTGGCGAGCACGCGCCGCAGGCCTTCGACCGTGGGGCGCAATTCGTCGGGCGGTGCCACCGCCGTGTCGGCGGGCTGCAGGGCCACGTCGGCCACCCACAGGCCGTGCGGCAACTGGCTGCGGCGCATCACCTCGAAGCGCTGCAGGCCGCGGCAGCGGATCATGAACAGGCCGGGTTGCGGCTTTTCGAGCGATTCGATCTGCGCCAGCACGCCGACCGGGTGGAACACCTCTTTGGCGAAGCCGTCACCCCCGGGCGGTGCGCCCGGGTCGAGCCGGCGCACCTCGCTGCCCTGGCTCAGGCAGACCACGCCGAAGGGCGCGCCCGCCTTGTGGCAGCGGCCGATCATGTCGAGGTAACGCACCTCGAAGATGCGCAACGGCAACCAGCCGCCCGGGAACAGGACGGTCTGCA
>VFQP010001249.1_pt1 | contig 35439 bp, 28 predicted proteins | sample 3512351 | NCBI WGS metagenome assembly VFQP01 (sample SAMN10412372, study PRJNA504923) | tailings metagenome | isolation source: Relicate 1 Philex TSF1 revegetated site | place: Philippines: Tuba, Benguet | collected 2017-08-29
GTTTCAATTGAAAACATACTCGGTTCTTGAAGACTCACTACCTACCGATAATCAGATTTTTGGGACTGTGGGTGCTTATCATGATCCGAAATTCGGAATTGTAGATGCTTCTTTGTATTCTCAATTTACCATTAACGGTTTAGTTACCATCGAGCCCGGAACTGCTATCGTTGATTCGGTAATTCTAGGTTTAAACTACGGTGGTTATTATGGCAAACTGGATCCGCAAACCTTTGAAGTATATCAACTTGCTGACGAACTGGATAAGGACGAAGATTATTACAGAAACACGACAAAAGCAACCATGGGGTCCAACCTTGTAGATCCGGGATCAGCAACACAAACTCCGAATACCAGTGCAAAAATTAAGATTGACCAGGACGGAGACGGAATTTACAGCGATACATTAAACCCTCAGCTTCGGTTGAAACTGGATAATTCTCTTGGCCAACAGTTCGTAAATGACATCATCGCCGGAAACGGGGCCTTTGCAAGCAGTGATGCATTTTTGAGTTCCGGCTACTTTAAGGGATTGAAAGTCAAAGTTACAAATTCAAGTCCCACAAGTGGAAAAGGAGCTGTTTTATACTTTAATTTGGGCAACAGCCAAACAAGACTGACAATCTATTTTAAACACTCCTCCGCTCCTACTCAATTGAAAAGAATTGAATTGGTCGTAAATAATTCATGTGCTGATTTTAACCATGTGGAGGTCAATCATACAGGCTATCATATTGATGATGTGATTACAAATCCTATAAACGGACAAACTCAGTTCTATACGCAGTCTTTCGATAACAGAGCTGTAGTAGAATTCCCGTCCGTCAATAATATCAGCAGCAAATCCTTAATTAATAATGCACTTCTTTACCTTCCTGTTTCCTATCAAACCGGAAGTTATTATTATCCAAGTGTAACACTGGAAATCGGGTACAAAACCGATAGCGGAAAAATTACGACATTCAGAACAGCAACCTACGACAATAATCAAAAGGCATTTGTTCTTGATTTGAGGGATTACATCCAGGATATAGTCTCGGGGAAAGCTGAAAACAGAGGTGTGTACCTTTTTCAAAACTCCAAATATTTTAACTGTACCGCTGAGCGCATTATTTTTAATGGTCCGGCATCGTCCTATAAAACAAAACCTAAATTGGTAATTAAATACACTGAATTCAAATAAACATGTGTGGAATTGTAGCATATATTGGAAAGAAGGAAGCTTACCCGATTTTAATTAAAGGGTTAAAGCGTTTGGAGTATCGCGGATACGACAGTGCAGGAATTGCATTGTTGGATTCGGGGAAAGTGAACCTGTACAAGCGCCAGGGAAAAGTGTCCAATTTAGAAGAATTCGCAGCTGGTAAAAACCTTGCCGGGCATGCGGGAATCGGTCACACACGCTGGGCAACTCACGGAGCTCCGAACGATGTAAATGCGCATCCGCATTTCTCCAACAACGAAAAAATCGCCTTGATCCACAACGGGATCATCGAGAACTATAACAGCCTGAAAGAAGAATTAATCGTTCGCGGATACCATTTCAAAAGTCAGACGGACACGGAAGTATTGGTTCACCTGATCGACGATATTCAGAAAAAAGAAAATGTAGATTTGGCAGAAGCCGTTCGTATTGCGTTACAAAACGTGATTGGAGCTTATGCGATCGTGGTTATTTCTTCTGACAATCCGAATCAGTTGATTGCAGCACGTAAAAGTTCTCCGTTGGTAGTCGGAATCGGGAAAGAAAATGATTTCTACCTGGCTTCCGACGCTACTCCGATCATCGAGTACACCAACCAGGTCGTTTACCTGGAAGACGAAGAAATTGCAGTTGTTGACCTGGTAACAGGATTGAATATCACCAACCTGCGCAACCAACCGAAAACTCCTTACGTTCAGGAATTGGAAATGCAGTTGGAAGCTCTTGAAAAGGGCGGATACGAACATTTCATGCTGAAAGAAATTCACGAACAGCCGCGTTCCATCAAGGATTGTTTCCGTGGACGTTTGAACGCTTCGGAAGGTTGGGTTTCTCTGGGAGGAATCAAAGATTACGAACAAAAAATGATCAATGCGCAACGTATCGTCATGATCGCTTGCGGAACTTCCTGGCATGCTTGCCAGGTTGGGGAATACCTGATTGAAGATTTGGCACGAATCAACGTGGAGGTTGAGTACGCTTCCGAATTCAGATACCGTAACCCGATTATCAATGAAAATGATATCGTAATCGCTGTATCTCAATCCGGGGAGACTGCAGATACTTTGGCAGCTTTGGAATTGGCTAAATCAAAAGGAGCAACTATTTTGGGAATCTGTAACGTGGTGGGTTCATCCATTTCACGTATTACGGATGCGGGATCTTACACACACGCAGGACCTGAAATCGGAGTTGCATCCACGAAAGCGTTTACTGCACAGGTAACTGTTTTAACATTGATGGCGCTTTCTTTGGCTCACAAAAAAGGAACGTTGAGTGAATCCAAATTCAGAACCATGTTGTCTGAACTGGAGATTATTCCTGAAAAAGTGAAACGCATCCTGGAGCGCAATGCAGAAATCGAAGAAATTGCAAAAATCTATAAAGATGCAACAAATGCCCTTTATTTAGGTCGCGGAAGTTCATTCCCGGTTGCATTGGAAGGAGCTTTGAAACTGAAAGAGATTTCATACATCCACGCAGAAGGTTATCCGGCTGCAGAAATGAAACACGGACCAATTGCTTTGATCGACGAAGAAATGCCGGTTTTTGTAATCGCAACAAAAGGCACTTCTTACGAAAAAGTAGTGAGCAACATCCAGGAAGTGAAAGCACGTAAAGGAAAAATCATTGCAATTGTTACAGAAGGCGACACCGATGTAAAAGCAATGGCGGATCACGTGATTGAAATTCCGGATACTGACGAGCATTTGGTTCCGATCCTGGCAACTATTCCATTACAACTTTTAAGCTATCACATTGCCGTGATGAGAGGTTGTAACGTGGATCAGCCAAGAAACCTGGCAAAATCGGTTACAGTAGAATAAACAGAAAAACAATCATAACAAAAGGGACGCAAATACATCGCGTCCCTTTTTTGTTTGTCATATGGAGGTTTTGGTAGAAATTTTTAATCTGTCTATTCTTTTTGTATAATCTGCTCTGTACTCGCATGATTCTTCGTTTTTACCAAAGAAATCTTTACACTTTGCAGCGAAGGCAAATTATTCAGGTAAATCAACGCAGGGTCGTATCCGTAAACATACGCCCAAATGGACTCCGGCTTTTTTGACCAATCCAATACAATTTTGAAATTCCCTTTATCATCCGGAATGATTTCCTGGAGCTCAGTACCCTCAGCATTTCTCAGTCTCATCGTTATTGCCCTATAGTTGCCATCCGGCACAAAAACATTCCCGCTGAGAACCCGTTCACCGGTATGATCAACATAAACTGCCGATTTCAGAGTATAAACTTTGTACAACGAATCTGCCTGCTTTGGAGTCATCCGGGTTGGTGTTTGTCCATAGCTTGCATAAACGGATAACTGAGACCATGTTAAACCGAATAAAACGGCTTTCAAATCAACACCCAATTTCATCATCATTTCTTTCATCGAATTAATTCATTTTTTTCGGAAGTACTTTTCCTATAACAATCCGTTTTTCTTTATGTAAAGTGATTACCAGTTTATCGATCTTTTCCTCCCTGCTGAAATAAATGGTTTGAGGATAATATCCAGGGGCTGTTATTTTAATTCCCGCCGGTTTTTTCGACCAATCCAACGGAATTCTGAAACTTCCGGTATTCGTCGGAACAATAGCTGCAATTTCCTGAAACGTGCTATCCAACAAAAATACCTTCACAAAATTGTAATTACTGCTTCCGGAAAGCTTGATCTTTCCTCCAGCAAAGGTTTCTTTTGCGTGATCGTAATAATGACTGATAATCCGGCCTTGAAATTCCCGTTCCGGGATCTTCTTATCAACAGAATCACGCTGTTCAACCGCAAAAGAATTTTGGGCTTGTGAAGGTAACGCTGAAAAAGTACTCAACGCCACCCCCAGCACAACAGCTCTCAAATCAAAAGACAACGAATGATTCGGTGGTTTCATCCACTGATAATCCTTATTCAGCTGTTCTTCCGTAAAACGTCCGCAAACCGGTTCCTGCCTCTTACTTTCCATGTAACTGACAATAGAAAAATCAGACATCACGGTAAAATCCACCACTTTCGTACTGCAGGACTCACAAAAACGCCCCTGAGCTTCCGGTTTCATCTGATCCCAGTCAGCATGACAAGGTTCTTCAATCGTGTACTTAATCTTTTTGATTTTCATTGTTTCGTTAGATTCAGGTTAGCGACCGGAGCGAAAAACTTTTCACCCGGCCTTTATTTTTCATTCTACATACATTACTTCCCCCAACATCATGATCTCTGCTTCTGCAAGTTCGATTCTGATATCAGCTAAGCTGTTCATTGATGGGAAATAACGTGTTGCTGTTTCAAATCCTGGTCCCGAAACTTCAATATAAGTCGGGTTTTGTTTCCAATTCAGTGCAAACTCAAAATTTCCTTTTGAATCCGGCCCGATCGTTTTCAGCACTTTTCCATTTCCATCTTTCAACTGAACCTGGATTCCTTTGAAAGAACTCAACACATTTGTAATGGTTCCTTTAGCTACTTTCTCACTCCTGTGATCATACGTTTCCATCGCAACTTTCCCCATGATAACCGGAGGAATCTGCTGAAGCGTTGTATCGATTTTTACCGGCTCTTGTGGCTCTGTCTGAGAAAAACTGTGAACCGCTGAAAAAGTCGTTAAAGCCAGGCCCAAAACTACTGCACGCAAATCAAACATCGGCGATGAAACCGGGTTATTCAATTGATAAACGCGATTTAGCTGAGGTTTGGTAAACCTTCCGCATACTTTTTCATTCTTGTGATTTTCCAAATAATTCACAATAGAAAAATCAGACATTGTTGTAAAATCAACTACCGATTTTTCGCAAGAGTTGCAAAAACGACCTTGTACTTCAGGCTGCATTTCATTCCAGTTTTCGTGACATGGTTCCTGGATGGAATATTGAACGGATTTTGATTTCATAACATCATTTTTTTTGACAGTACAGTAAAGAACTCAAAACGTTCAAAAGTTTTTTGTGTAATTATTCACGTTAACAGAATCGAATTACATTTTTAATTAAATTCGTTCAAAACCAGTTTGTTAATGATTCCGATAAAACGTTTTCAAAGAACACTCATCATTCTGCTCGCAGCCATTAATTCGCTTGTTTACTGCAATTCGCAGTCATATCCATTCGTGGAAACACTTTCTATTACATTCATTTTCACGGGAATCATTGCGCTCTTCGTTTTGGGATACAGCTACATTCAAAGTCATTCCCGACGCAAAAAAGCAAAGCTTAAATCATAGCTAAAGCAGTATTTGATCGTATTTTATAGCCCCCTAATTGACTTTTTTAGGTATTTTTGAGCAACTTGAAAAATATCTATGGGTAAACGATCAATTTTACTCGCTCTGATTACAAGCGCTTTAGTGCTGTTTCAGGCGAACGCTCAAGAATTTACTCCTGAAAAAATGTGGTCACTCAACCGGATTTCAGGAACCCTTGGATCTCCCAACGAAGAATGGGCGGTGTATCAGAGTACAAAGTACGATTACACCATCAACAAAGGAAAAACAAACACTCAAATCATTGATCTGAAAACCGGGAAAACAAGCCCTCTTTCCATTGACGGGGCGTGGAACTTTTTTTGGAACGCAGAAAACCAATTGATTTTCCTTCAGGCTGTCGGTTCTGAACTTCAGCTTCAAAGCCTGAATCCGGTAAACAAAACCATTAAAACACTTCACTCTTTCGGACCTCTATCCGTTGAAGGTTTGGTGATGAGCCCGGATGGAAAACGCTTTGCCACACTCGAATTACTGAAAATCAAACAAGCGGTTTCAGATAAATACCCGGATTTACCGCAAACTTCCGGACGCGTGGAAACCGATTTGATGTACCGCCACTGGAATCAATGGTCTTCTCCGGAAGTGATGCATTTATACTGGTACGAACTTTCTGCTGAAGGAAAATTTGTCAAAAAAGCAGATGTAATGCAGGGAGAAAATTTCCCGTCGGTAACCGGTCCTTTCGGCGGAATTGAAGGCGTTTGCTTCAGTAAAGACGGGCAAACTATCTTCTACTCGACCAAAAAACTGGCTGGAAAAGCCTTTGCTCAATCCACCAATTCCGAAATTTACGCTTACAAAACCGCAGATAAAATCACAACGGTTTTAACTTCTGCACACAAAGGTTATGACACCAATCCGGCTGTGAACGCAACAGGAAAAACCCTGGCGTGGCTCAGTATGGAAAAGGATGGTTTCGAAGCCGACAAAAACCGCATCCGCATCATGGATTTGGCAAGCAGACAAGAAAAAGACCTGACAGCAAGCCTGGATTTGAGCGTGAACGATTTTGCATGGCATCCGTCCAAAGAGATGATCTATTTCACAGCGACTGTGAAAGCAACCAAACAATTGTATTCATTGGATGTTGTAACCGGAAAAATTCAGCAGTTGACAACCGACCGCTGTGATTATGTGAACTTCAGTGTGATGAAGGACCGCATCCTGTTGGAGAGACAAGATATGATCAATCCGACAGATATCTGGATTTTCACTCCGAAAACCGGTTTGAAAGAACAACTCACTCATGCAAACAAAGACGAATTAAACGGTATTGCAGAACCGACTGTACAAGAAAAATGGATCACCACAACCGACGGAAAAAAAATGTTGACATGGGTCATTTATCCTCCGAATTACGATCCTGCAAAAAAATATCCGGCTTTGCTTTACTGCCAGGGCGGGCCGCAAAGTCCCGTTTCACAATATTTCTCTTACCGCTGGAATTTCCGTTTAATGGCATCACAAGGATATATTGTGATTGCTCCGAACCGCAGAGGACTTCCGGGATTCGGACAGGAATGGAATGACGCAATCTCTAAAGATTGGGGCGGACAAGCCATGCGCGATTATTTAACGGCTGTTGACAGTTGTGTGGCGCAAATTCCTTCAATCAATAAAGACAAACTGGGAGCTGTCGGTGCGAGTTACGGCGGTTATTCCGTTTACTACCTTGCAGGAATTCACGAAAACCGCTTCAAAGCATTCATTTCGCACTGCGGTTTGTTCAACCTTGAAAGCTGGTACGGGACAACCGAAGAATTATTCTTTGCAAACTGGGATATCGGTGGACCTTACTGGCTTCCTGAAAACAAAGAATTATATGCGAAAAACAGCCCTCACAGGTTGGTCGACAAATGGAATACGCCGATGTTGGTCATTCACGGAGGAAAAGATTTCAGAGTTCCTGAGTCGGAAGGAATGCAAGCATTCCAGGTACTCCAGCTAAAAGGAATTCCGAGTAAGTTTCTTTACTTCCCGGATGAAGGTCACTGGGTAACCAAACCACAAAACAGTATGTTGTGGAACAGGGAGTTTTTCGACTGGTTAAACACCTATTTGAAATAGGAGGAAGCACTGCTCCGATAATAACCAGCCACTGTTAAAAGTAACACGAAAATAAACTCGTTCCGGCGGGCTAATTAAAATTAAAAAAACTAAAAGAGGTATGTGGAATAGAATTGCCAATATCATTCTGAGAAATCGTTTCATTATTCTTGCCATCATGGCGCTACTGACAGTTTTGTTGGGATATTATGCGCTTACGGGGTTGAAAATCGATAATAAGTATGGAAACATGCTTCCAAAGGACAGTCCGACACAGATTACTTATCTGAAGTTCAAAAAAATGTTCGGGGAAGACGGATCTGCACTTGTTATTGCAATCCAGGACAAGGATTTGTATACCAAAGAGAAATTCCTTTTGTGGAAGAATCTGGGAGATTCCATTCTTCAGATTGATGGAGTAACATCCGTTATTTCCGAGGCAAAATTGTTCAACCTGATCAACGATACGGCAAACAGCCAGTTTACGATCAAACCGATTTTCTCAGATGTTTCCTTCAAAGAGAAATCGATTGAGCAGATTAAAAATGAAATCCGCAGAAACCCGATTTACAATGGCGTTCTTTACAACGATTCTACCAATGTAAGCTTGATGATGGTAAGCCTGGACGAAAGCTTCCTGGTTGACAAAGAGAAGCAAAAAGTAGTTGTAGAGATTGAAAACCTGGCAAAATCCTATGAAAAGGAATTCAATAAAGTACACTTTGCCGGATTGCCTCACATGCGCGTATTGATCGGTAAGCGTGTCATGAGCGAGATGTATATTTTCGTGATCCTTTCGCTTTTGATTTCCTTCGGAATCATGTACTTCTTCTTCCGTTCTGTGCGCGTAACGCTCATCAGTCTGGTCGTCGTGGCGATTACGGTGGTCTGGGCAATGGGAACCATCGGGCTTTTCCAGTACAACATTTCCATCATTATGGCACTTATTCCGCCGCTGATGATCGTAATCGGGATTCCGAACTGTATTTACCTCTTCAATAAATATCACTTCGAATTCCGTCTGCACCAGAATAAGATCAAAGCCCTGGCACAAACCATCCGGAAAACCGGAACGGCTATGTGGCTTACCAACGTAACTACGGCAATCGGTTTCATGACTTTCTTGTTCACGAATTCTACCAAATTCTTTGAATTCGGGGTTATTTCCTCCCTGAATATCATGTTGTGTTACGTCGTTTCTCTTTGTTTGATCCCGATTTTCGCATCGTTCTCCAAACAGCCGAAAATGAGACACCTGAAGCATCTTGACAGAAAAGCAGCTGTTCGCTTCCTTGAAAAATTGGTTTACATTACGGCAAATCACCGAAGAACTGTTTATATCGTGACCATTATCCTGACAATCGGGACAGGAGTCGGAATTTTCTTCATCAAAGTGACCGGGAATATCACGGGCGACCTTCCGTCAAAAGATCCGATTCTGAAAGACATTCAATTCATGGAGGCCAACTTCGGAGGAGCTGTTCCGTTTGAAGTGCTGATTGATTACAAGGAACGCGGACGTTTGTTCGGGAAAAATACCATGCAAAGCGTAGAACAGGTTCAGGATATGCTCAACCAGGATACCTTGTTTGCGAAAAGTCTTTCCATTGTAGATTTTGTAAAAGTCGTAAACATGGCTTATTACAACAATAACCCGGAACAATACAAAATCTTCGCTACGAAAGACAAACTCCGCCTGAACGCATACCTGAAGAATTTGTCTACAACGACCAATAACAGCACATTCTCTATCAAAGAACTGGTTGACACAACGAATCACATTCTGCGGGTGAGAACTTCCATGAAGGATTTGGGATCGTATGAGGTAGAAGACGAAGTTCATTTGATCCAGAAGCGCATCGATAGCATTATGAATCCGGATAAACCACAATTGGAGGGTTACTATTCCAATGTCAAAAAAGGCAAATTGGGATACATTGATTCGATCTTCGACTTGTCGAGTGGTGTTTACAACAATGTCACAGCATTGCTTTCCAACGGAAATGATGAAAAACAGTATGCTTTTGACTCGGATCCGGAATTGGTACGCCAATATTTCAAGAAACCGAACTTCAAGAAAACACTCCGAAAAGCAATTGACAATGAATATTACGATGTAACACTTACCGGAACTTCCGTAGTGGCATCCGAAGGAACCAAATACCTGGTAAGTAACCTCACCCAGGATATTATTGTTGCGGTATTTTCCATTGCAGCTTTAATGTGCGTACTCTTCTATTCTTTCAGAATGGTTATTGTATCGATGATTCCGAACTTAATCCCGATGGTAACGACTGCCGGAATCATGGGAGCATTCGGAATTCCGTTAAAACCATCTACATTATTGATCTTCTCGATTGCATTAGGTATTACGGTCGATAATACGATTCACTTCCTGGCCCATTATCGCCACGAACTCAAGTTAAAGAAATGGGATTTGAAGGAATGTGTGGCCATTTCAATCCGTGAAACCGGGTTGAGTATCATTTACACATCCGTGATCCTGTTCTTCGGATTCATCGTATTTGTATTCTCTGATTTCGGGGGAACTCAAGCCCTTGGATATTTATCCGCAATCACTTATTTTGTGGCACTTTTCACCAACCTGATTTTGTTGCCATGTTTGTTGTTAAGCTACGAGCGTCGATTGACCACCAAGTCGTTCGAAGAACCGCTTTTCGAAATTTACGACGAAGATTCCGATATCAATTGGGACTTACTGGAAATTGAGAAAGCTGAAAGTAAAAACGACGGACACACAGCAGATTCAGAAAGTGAATCAAACGATAAAAAGGAAGATTAAACGATGAAAGGAATCATTCTTGCAGGAGGTTCGGGAACCAGGCTTCACCCATTGACATTGGCCATCAGTAAGCAGTTAATGCCTATTTATGACAAGCCGATGATCTATTACCCGTTGTCGATTTTAATGACTGCAGGGATTCGTGAAATACTGATTATCTCCACTCCGCATGATTTACCGCAATTCAAAAAATTACTTGGAGACGGAAGTCAGCTGGGATGTGTTTTTTCCTATGCCGAACAGCCGGAACCAAATGGTTTGGCACAAGCTTTTGTCATTGGTGAATCTTTTATCGGGAATGATTCCGTAGCGCTTATTTTGGGCGATAACATCTTTTACGGTGTCGGCATGGACGAATTGCTGAAAGAAAACGTTTCTCCGGACGGAGGAGTTGTTTACGCCTATCACGTCAGTGATCCGGAACGATACGGAGTGGTGGAATTCGATGAGGTGATGAATGTTATTTCCATCGAAGAAAAGCCTAAAAATCCGAAATCGAATTATGCTGTCCCGGGTCTGTATTTCTACGACAACGATGTAATTGAGATTGCTAAAAACCTGCAGCCTTCGGCGAGAGGTGAATATGAAATCACGGATGTCAACGCAGAATACCTGAAAAGAGGCAAACTGAAAGTGGCTATTCTGAGCCGGGGAACTGCCTGGCTTGATACAGGAACTTTTCCTTCATTGATGCAGGCCGGACAGTTCGTACAGGTTATCGAGGAACGTCAGGGCTTAAAAGTGGGCTGTATCGAAGAAATCGCTTACCGTAACGGATTCATTCAAGCCGAACAATTAAGAACAATCGCCCAACCATTGGTAAAAAGCGGTTATGGAACTTATTTATTGCAATTGCTGAATAAATAATGAAGGAATTTAGGGAATACATTCAGTATATTGAAAATGAATTAGCGGGCATCAACCTGGATCAGGAGCCCCAAAAACTGTTTGATCCGTTGAAATATTTTCTCTCACTTGGAGGAAAAAGAATCCGCCCGATGCTGACCATCCTGGGAGGAAATATTTTCCAGGTTCCAAAAGAAGAAAGCATTCATGCAGCACTTTGCATCGAGTTGTTTCATAACTTCTCACTGGTTCATGACGACATCATGGACGCTGCTCCCGTTCGCAGGGGAAAACCAACGATCCATACCAAATGGAACTCAAGCGTTGCAATTCTTTCCGGTGATGTGCTTTATGTCGAAGCTTACAGGCAGTTGTCAAAATACACTGATTCGCGTTTTCCGCTTTTGTTGAAAAGATTCAATGAAACCGCGATCGAAGTGTGCCAGGGCCAGCAACTGGATATGGATTATGAATCCCGGAACGATGTAACCGAAGCGGAATACATTGAAATGATTCGTTTGAAAACTTCTGTTCTCCTGGGTTGTGCATTGGAATTCGGAGCTATTCTTGCCAATCAAAGCGAAGAAAGACAAGCCCGTTTGTACGAATTCGGGGTTTCTCTGGGAATTGCATTCCAGATCCAGGATGATATTCTTGACTTATACGGCGATCCGGAATCATTCGGAAAACGAGTCGGGGGTGATATCATCGCCAACAAGCAAACCTTACTTTTCATCCATGCACGGAATGTAACTGATTCAACTCATCAAACTGATTTCAAAACCCTTCTTGAGATGGAAGCGCCTGCTGATAAGATTGATTTTGCGAAACGCTTGTTCCAGGAAAACGGAACATTGGAACATGCAAAAGCGAAGATGTCCGAATACTATCAGCTGGCTATGGAGAATCTGAATAAGCTGGAAAAGGATTCCTTTCCGATTGAAGAACTTCACATTTTAGCGAAAAATTTAATGGTTCGCATCAATTAATGTTTTTTCACTCAATTTTTTATACCTACATTTAGTCAGCAAAATTGTTTTTATGAGATTTACTGCCTTAACAATTGCCGGGCTTCTTGCCGGCTCACTTCTATTTACTTCCTGTAATAAATACCCTGATGGCCCGGGCTTTTCCATGCTTTCCAAAAAAGATCGCGTAGAAGGTGAATGGGATTTACAGGAAACAGACCATGCTGACGGCACTGTTACATACGACACCGCAGGCGATATTATGAAGCTTACAGATGACATGGAATGTATGTATCAAACAGGTTTCATCACGGTAGAAGGAACCTGGGAGTTCACTGATAAAAAGGAAAAAATTCGTATTTCAGTAGGGAGTTTAAGTAAAGTATATTCCATCCGCAGATTGAAAAGCAAAGAAATGTGGTTGATGGATGATGCGAATAACGATGTATTGAAATTCAAAAACAGGGAAAAAGACGAAGATTAAGAGTCTATCTTAAATAGAGAAAAGCATTATCAGATTTGGTAATGCTTTTTTTGTCATAAGTTATTTCTTCCGCTTCATTGACAAAACCTCGTGAATCAGGACAATCGGCAGCAACATACACAGATTGTAGTAAATATCTTCCAAAGGAATGGTTCCGATCCGGATTCCCATAATATGATTTTCCGAATACCAGACAACCGGCTCGGGAGTCACAAAACCCGTAAGAATCCCATTCACAATTAAAAAAGGAATCAAACAAATGATGAATGCAAGAGCGAAATAGTTAAACCACTTCGTCCTTGCTCTGAAATGAATTCCGATAACCAGTAAAACGGATAACGAGCAAGCCGTAAGCGTATACCAGTTGCGGAGATAAAAAATCGTCAGGAGCAAACCGGAAAGCACCATCAAAAAAGCAAAAGCTCTTCCCAATAAATCCAGTTTGAGGTTCGGGAAATACCCTTTGATCACCTCGTAAACGAAAAGGCAGGCATACGGAACCACTAAAAAGAACAGTACTTCTTCCAAAGGAAGTCGAAAAAGGTAAATTCCCTGGACATAGCGTTCATTGAACCCCCAAACTCCATGTTCCGTAAAATAATTGTCCCACAGTAAAAAAAATATTCCAACGACAGCTATCGCCGGAAAAACCGTCTTCCAATGCGTGTAAAAGTGAATCTTCTTATCAAAACTCAGCAAAAAGGGAAAAATAATCGTTCCGAGAATAATCCAAAGGTATAAACTCATTTAGCGGCTTGGTTTTGTTTGTATGCCTTCCTGGATTCCAGGTAATACTTCATCGGGACAATCAATAGCCCGAAACATTCTCCGTCTTCTTTACCGGTATGTTTGTGGTGCATTTTATGTGCCCGCCGGATTGCCATAAAATACGGCGTATTGATTTCCCGAATCCATTTAAATCTGCGGTGGATAAACACATCGTGCAGCAGAAAATAGGTAAATCCGTAAGCCATAATTCCGAATCCCATCCAGACAAAGGCATACTGCTTGTACATCAATCCCAGCATGATCCCAAGCCAGCTGGGAATGGCAAAGATGAGGAAGAACACGTCATTCCGCTCGAAAAATCCGGATTTTCCCTGGTGATGATCCTTGTGGAAAGACCACATGAAACCGTGCATCACAAATTTATGTGCAGACCACGCAGCTAATTCTGTCAGAAAAAATGCCGCGATCAAAAAAAGTATGCCCGACCAAGTTGGAATCATCTGTTTAAAATTGCGAAAAAAAGTACAATTATCACAAATAATCCGAGACTTACTTTATTTGTTTCTGTTGTTTTCCGTTTCAGAACCCAATAACTGAAAAGCGTGGAAAAAATCATCCAGCAAACGTAATTGTAAACCGGAATACTGCCCTTTTCCCACCACCAGAACCCGGATTTCACTGCTACAGGCTCCATCAGCCAATCCAATCCGGTCATCAAAGCTCCGGCAAGAAGTGCTTTCAGCAGAAGCGGAATTTTCCATTTATTGACGATTGCACTTGCACCAAAAGTCAGTAACACCCAATTCAGTCCGATAATCAGAGGAACCTCATCAAACTTAAAACCTAAAACAGAACCGTAATGATAGGTTCCAAATAGATACGATGTATGTATCCCGATCCATTCGATCACGTAACCGGCAAGTGCTACCAGGAAAAGATCCGCGTGTTTTTTCAGCGAAAGGTCTTTAAATGACAGGTAAAGACATCCGAAGGACAATAAAAGATTGAACGGTGTCAGACTCAAAAAAGAGGCTCTCAGGTTCGAATGTAAACCGATCACTCCGACCGAATAAAAAACAATTAAAATCAATAACAGGATATTCTGTCTCTTGGTCAGAACCATAAATGCTAAATTAGTTTAACTCCAAATACACACACATCATCTACCTGGTCAAGATTTCCTTTCCAGGCAGCAAAATGATTTTTCAGCAGGTTACTTTGATCGGAAATTCTCCTGGCTGAAATCTCTACAAGATAAGCATTCAGATTTGCAAGTTTCAGTTTCTTTCCTTTTTCTCCGCCGAACTGATCGGCATAACCATCCGTATAAGCGAATAAGGTATCTCCGGGTTCAGTTTTCATGGAATAGGTTTGGAAATCTTCCATCAGATCACTTTTTCCTACCGGCATTTTATCCGCCGGGAATTTAATCAATTCGCCGTTCCGCACAATGATCGGAGTGTTGTATGCCGCAGCATAAGTCAAAGTCCGGTTATTTTCGTCAAAGCAAAACAAAATTCCGTCCATTCCGTCTTTGGCTCCGTCGTGCGAAATGGATTCTACCAAACGGCTGCGAACGTGATTGAAAATTTGTCCCGGTTCTTCAATTCCCAGCTGGTTGATGGCTTCACTCAGAAACGTAATATTCAAAGCACTCATAAATGCTCCGGGAACACCATGTCCGGTACTATCGCAAATGGCCAGGTAGAATTTGTTGTTTCGTTTCGTTGCCCAGTAAAAATCCCCCGAAACAATGTCTTTCGGACGGAAAAAAATAAAGGAATCGGGCAATGCTTCCTGCAGCAATTTCTTCTGAACCAGTAACGATTCCTGGATGCGTTTCGCATAATGAATGGAATCCAGGATTTCTGTCTGCTTTTCGACAATCAGTGATTTCTGCGCTTCAATTTCTTCATTTTGCTGATTCAGCAAAGCATTTGCTTTTTTCTTTTGCTGATTCGATTTAAAACTGATTCCAAGAGAAATCACGATCAACCCCCCGATCAAAAACAATCCAAGAATCAGGTTATTCTTTCGTTGATTTTCTGCCGAAATCCGCTGATTAGTCTGCTTTGAAAGTGCCAGATCCTGTTCTTTCCGGTCGAGTTCATTCAATGAATTCAGGGTCGCAATCTGGTTCGTTACCGCTTCCAGGTCCATTTTCTCTTTCAGGGAATTCGCTGTTTCGAAATATTCAAGGGCTTTTTTGTAATCTCCTGCCTTCTGAAGAATTTCAGCAAGTGTTTTGTAGGTTCTGACTTGTGCATTCAAATCTTCCGTATCCTTAAACGCATCCAAAGCAATTTCTGCATGTTTAGTCGCCAGGGCTGTTTTTCCCATCGACTGATAAATGGTTGCTTTTGTCAGCTGCACTTCTGCATAATTGAGCAAATCCGCTTCCCTGTCCGACATCTTTTCCGCCATTTCAGCCGCTTCCAGGGCTTTATCGTATTGCTTCGTATCTGCCAGGTAATTTGCTTGTGCATGATAGTACGAGAGCCAGACATCTTCTTCATCCAGTTTCACTGCCACTTTTTTGAGCTCAACAAGCATTTTCTTTGCCTTGTCGAACTGTTTGGTATAACGGTAATCCAGCGTAAGGTTGAACAAAATTGTTTCCAGTGTCCGGTAATTATCGGTAGCTTTCATTTTCTCCCTCGCGATGAGGTGATACTTGATGGCCTGGGCGTACATCTGGCGTTCGTGGTAAACCGTTGCCAGGTTTAGGTACAAACGTCCCTCCTGCTCGTCGTTTTGAATGCGTTTGTTCAACTGCAAACCTTCCTTGAACGCATTTACGGCCTGGTCATACAAACCGATTGCTTTGTAAGCGACACCCAAATTCGTGTAAAGCACCAGGACATTTTCATCGTCCTTCAGCTTTTTGGCAATGTCAATCGATTTCTGGTAGTTCTTCAGAGCCTGTGCGTAATTTCCCTTTTCAAAGTAAACAGAACCGAGATTGGAATATGCCCCAACGAGTTTGTGTTCCTGGTGGTATTTCATCCGCAGTTCAATCAATTCTTCATAGGTGCGGATTGCTTCCGGGTATTGCGAGTTCAGGCGATAGTAAATTCCGAGGGTATTTTTAGCATCCATGATTCCGTTCGGATACTTCTTCCTTTGCGCCAGGTTTAACCCTTTCTGAAGGTAAGAATACGTCGAATCGAGTGAATAATCCAGGTAGGTCCAAGCTATTTCATTGTATTGAAAAACGCGCATCGTATCGGAAGAAACGGGCTTTTGAAGGCAATACTTCAAACTGTCCAGGTAGGCTGTCTGACCATGAACCAGGGAAAAAGCAAACAGGGCTGACACAAAAATCCAACTTCGCATAGTCGAAGATACCAATTTTCAAAAAGTCGTAACGAAAATTTTATTCCTTAGCGGCAAACATCAACCGAAAGGTTCATTGAATTTCAAAATGATCCAATTCAAAACAGATCATGCATACAAATCCTTTTTGCATTGGATCATTTTGAATTTTGTATTATCAATACAAGAAATTATTAAACGGATAACGGATCGCGAAAATGCGCTTGATCTCGGAATACATCGTTTCCTTCAATTCGTCCACGTTTTCTTTATCTGTAGCAGAAATAAACACACATTTGGTTGCCGGAAGGCGGTTCATCCAGGTCTTTTTCAACTCTTCCAAAGTCATATTCGACCCTTTTTCGTTTTCCGGGTTGTATTTGTAGGCATCAATCTTATTGAAAACCAAAATCACCGGTTTGTCCTTGTTGTCCAGCTCCGCCAGCGTTTCGTTCACTACGTGAATGTGATCTTCGAAATTCGGGTGGGAAATATCGACTACGTGAATCAGCAAATCAGCTTCGCGCACCTCATCCAAAGTGGATTTAAAGGATTCCACCAGCTGATGAGGTAATTTCCGGATAAATCCTACCGTATCCGTCAGAAGGAACGGTAAGTTCTCAATCACTACTTTCCGCACCGTCGTGTCCAATGTTGCAAACAATTTGTTTTCCGCAAATACTTCCGATTTACTCAACAGGTTCATCATCGTGCTTTTTCCAACGTTGGTATACCCAACCAAAGCCACTCGAACCAATTGTCCGCGGTTGCTGCGCTGAACAGCCATTTGCTTGTCAATTTCCTTCAGTTTTTCTTTCAGAAGGGCAATCCGCATTTGGATAATCCGTCTATCGGTTTCGATCTGGGATTCCCCCGGACCACGCAAACCGATTCCCCCTTTCTGACGCTCCAAGTGCGTCCAAAGTCGTTTCAAACGCGGAAGCATGTATTGCATTTGCGCCAGTTCCACCTGCGTTTTCGCATGGGAAGTTCGTGCGCGGGAGGCAAAAATATCGAGAATCAGGATGTTTCTATCCAGGATCTTGCACTCCAGTTCTTTCTCGATGTTTCGCAACTGCGAAGGTGAAAGCTCATCATCAAAAATGACAAGCTCCACTCCGTTTTCCTTAATATAATCTTTGATTTCCTCCAGCTTCCCGGTTCCCACAAAAGTTCTCGGGTTCGCCATCGGAAGTTTCTGTACAAATCGTTTGACAGTCGTTGCACCGGCAGTTTCTGCCAGGAATTCCAATTCATCCAAATATTCCTGAGCCTGATCGTCCGTAACTGATGATGTAATAATTCCGACAAGTACGCAGGTTTCTTCTACTGCATCAACTAATACGTGACCTTCACTCATATTCCTATTTTCGTAAATTTTGAACGAATTTTACTAATCCTTTAATTTCGGGAGTGCTCAACATTTCTTCGTAAGGCATCATCCCTTTGTCATTTCCTTTTCGAATGGTGTGTTCGATGGTTTTTTCATCCATTTTGCTGATCGACAAATCTGCCGCATTCGATGCTTTCAATGTTCCGTCCGGTCCATGACAGGAAGCGCAATTGAGTGTGTAAACAGCCCGTGCATCCTCCATCGAGATCGGTTCATTGGAAACAGGTTTTGTGGTTTCTTCTGCCGGAGTTTCCCCACAGCCTGCTAAAAGCAAACAACCTGTTATTCCGGCTAAAGCAATTCTCAGAACCATGACCCTCCCAATACTGTTCTGAATGGCCACGGAATTCCTGCAAAAAGCACAATCAATACAATCGTATACCAAATCAGGATTGTTTTATGTTTTTTCGCCGGATCCAATGCTTTTTCTGCTTTCTTTCTACCAATTGTAGCTAACGTAACAGCCAAAACCATCAGCAGAATATGCTCCAATCCGAAAAAGCGGTATTGCGGGTTTTTCATCCAGCCTTCAGCATACGAAATTTTCCCGCTGATAAAAGCAAGTACAATTCCCAATGTAATCTGAATGTGCAACATGACCATGGCAAACAAGTTCAGCATCTTGTCGCCTTTTTCATATTTACCACTTTTCAATTTCAAAATAGCATTCACAATTGCGAAAACCAATAAAGCCAAAGCCAGCCAACGCAAGCCTGAATGTCCGTGTACTAATGCATCCATAATAAGAAAGTTTTGGCAAAATTACCGAAAAAAGGCCTCAATCCTTCACCGAATCACTTATTTCCGCAGAGAATCATTATTTTTCAGCCCTCAAAACCAGAAGTTACCAAAAAAATGATTCGTTATATCCTTGCCCTCTTGTTTCCATTGAGTGTATTCAGTCAGGCAGAACAACCTCAAAACGGTGTAAAAACCCCCGATCAGAACTCGTTCGTCCTCACGAATGTGACCATCCTGATCTCGCCTGATAAAACCATCGAAAACGGAACTATTACCGTGAGAAACGGGAAGATTGTTTCAGTAGAGAAATTCTCACTGACTACTCCGAAAGACCTGGTGGTTATCGACGGAAATCATGCCGTTGTTGTTCCTTCCTTCATTGAGGTTAACAGCACCATGGGAATTTCTTCCGACCAAAAGGCTGAAAACAAAACAGGCCCCTATTACTGGAATCATGCAATCCGTTCTGATTTTGATGCGGTGGATTGGTACAAAGCAGACGAAAAAGCTATTTCAGAATACCAGAAAATGGGCTTCGGTTCGGTTTTGATCCACCGGAATGACGGATTAGCCCAGGGATATTCCCCGTTGATTCAATTAGGGGTTAAAAATCCGGATCAGCAAATTTATGCCAACCGTTCGGCTTCTTTTTACTCGTTCCGGAAAGGAAGTTCACAGCAGGATTATCCGAGCTCCCTGGTTGGTTCAATTGCCCTTTTGCGACAGGCTTTTTACGATGCGCAATGGCATTCCGAATATGGAAAAGATGCCAATTACAGCCTGGAAGCGTTGACTTTGCAATTAAAGAAACCTGCATTTTTTACTTTAGATGATAAATCCGATGTTTTCCGCGTAAGGTCATTTATGCGTGAGTTCAAGCGAGAGTTTACGGTAATCGGAACCGGACAGGAACAATTTCTCGGAAATGTATGGGACACGTTAAAAGTTCCTTTGGTTATTCCGATCAATTTCCCGGAATCTTTTGATCTGAAGGATCCGTACCTCGCTCATGAAATTCCGTACGGCGAATTGAAAATATGGGAAATGGCCCCGAAAAATCCGGCATTCCTGATGAAACACAAAGTTCCGTTTATTACTTCGGCTTCCGGGCACACGACTGCTGCAGATTTCTGGAAACACATTCACCAGGCTTTGGCTGCAGGCTGGAGTGTAAATGATGTACTTCGTTCACTGACGGTTGCTCCGGCAACATTACTGGGCGTTCAGAAAGAACTCGGAACCATTGAAGTGGACAAATGGGCGAATTTCACGGTTTACGACCAGAATCCGTTCTTGTACCAGGCAAAAATCCTGGAAGCTTATTCCAAAGGAGAACGCAAAGTTTTCCAGAACATGCCGATCGCTGATATTCGTGGAACATACAGCCTGAATATCGACGGCTCCAAATTTTTACTGGAAATCGCCGGAAGTGCAAATCAGCCTGAAGGAAAAGTGAAATTGGTTCGCACTGTTCAGGATTCCCTGACTTTGGCTAACAAATCAGATACCTTAACAACGAATGCGAAGATTTCGGTTATCAATAATGACATCGCGATTCATTTCGTGCAGCAGGTTGATTCGGAAAAACAAACTTTCAGTCTGAAAGGAGATATCAATCCGCGAGTGTTCATTTTTGAAGGTGAGGGAACTAACAACAAAGGAAAATGGATCAAGTGGAGCGCTTTCCGAAGCAAAAAATTCGAAGCGAAAGATGAAAACAAACAAGCCTGGACTTTAGATACGATCTCCGTTCCGGGGACACGTTTTCCAAATAACGCTTTCGGGTTCACTACTCCGCCGAAACCAACGACGATCATTTTCGAACAGGCAACGATCTGGACCAACACGGACGAAGGAATCATCCAGGAAGGAACTGTGATCGTTGAAAACGGAAAAATCAAAGCCATTCACAAAGGTTCGGGAACATACATGAAGCCGAATGATGCCGTTGTGATCAATGCCAAAGGAAAAATTCTAACAACCGGAATCATTGACGAACATTCACACATTGCCATGACACGCGGAGTAAACGAAGGTGGACAAACGATCAGCTGTGAAGTGCGAATGGAAGATGCACTCAACGCAGACGATATTGATATTTACCGTCAGCTTGCCGGAGGTGTTACTGCTGCTCAATTACTTCACGGTTCAGCCAACCCGATTGGTGGGCAATCTGCTTTGATTAAACTGAAATGGGGACATTATCCGCAGGATCTTTTGATCAAAAACGCACCGAAGTTTGTCAAATTTGCTTTGGGAGAAAATGTGAAACAAACCAATTGGGGTTCCGGAAACCGTTTCCCTCAAACCCGCATGGGCGTTGAGCAGGTTTATATCGATGCATTCTCCCGTGCTTTGGCGTATCACCAGGCGAAAAATCCAACCGGAAAGAAAGATAAAAATGCCATTCCTCCCGCAACGGACCTGGAACTGGAAGCACTTTATGAAATTGTCAGCGGTGAACGAAGAATTACCTGTCACAGCTACGTGCAATCGGAAATCAATATGCTGATGCATGTTGCCGATTCTTTCGGATTCAAGGTAAATACATTCACCCACATTTTGGAAGGCTACAAGCTCGCCGACAAAATGAAAGAACACGGTGTGGGTGCTTCAACTTTCTCTGATTGGTGGGCATATAAATTCGAAGTGTTGGATGCCATTCCTCAGAATGCGGCGATGATGACCAATATGGGATTGACCGTTGCAATCAATTCGGATGATGCCGAAATGGGAAGACGTTTGAACCAGGAAGCCGCGAAAACCATCAAATACGGTGGAATGACGGAAGACCAGGCATGGAAAATGGTCACTTTGAATCCGGCAAAACTCCTGCACCTGGACGACCGCATGGGAACTGTTCAGGTTGGAAAAGATGCCGATTTGGTTTTATGGACAAATAATCCGCTGAGCGTAACAGCAAAACCGCTTTACACGGTTGTGGACGGGGAAATCCTGTTTGATGCGCAGAAAGATTTCCAGATGCAGCAGGAAATTGCGGCGGAAAGAGCACGAATCATTGCAAAAATGTCGGAAGAAAATAAAAAAGGTGAACCGACCAAAACATTCAGTCGCAAACGCCGCGGACATTTTCACTGCAATACCTTAGGCGAAGAAGAATCTTTTGAAACCAATGAACATTAATTATTCAAACAAATTCAGCATGAAAACAATCAGTTATGCTCTCCTGATCCTGCTTGCATTTGTAAGCAATAGTTACGGTCAGAAAAAATATTCAAAAATCCTGCTCGAAAGCGCAACAGTACATATCGGAAACGGGCAAGTCATCACAACAGGAACCATCGGAATTGAAAACGGAATCATTACCCTAGTCCGGAACACACTTGCTTATACCTACAACAAATCGGATTGGGACACGGTGATCAACCTGAGCGGGCATCACATTTACCCGGGTTTCGTAGCTCCGAATTCCACTTTGGGATTAACGGAAATCGAAGCGGTAAAAGCCTCCAATGATTTTCGGGAACTGGGAACTTACAATCCGCATGTACGTGCTCAGATTGCCTATAATTGTGAATCAAATGTCATTGAAACAGTTCGCACAAATGGAATCCTGATCATTCAAACCACTCCGAGAGGCGGAAGAATCTCCGGACAGTCCAGCTTAATGACCAGTTCGTGCTGGAACTGGGAAGACGGAACCGTCAAAGCAGATGATGGAATCCACATCAAATGGCCTTATCCGTACAGCCGTTCCTGGGGAGATCCGCTCGCCAAACCCAACGAATCATATGAAGATCAGAAACGCGAAATGATTTCATTCTTAACTGCCGCGAAAGCTGCTTCAAATACAAAAAATCCGGCAACCCCGCTTCAATACAGCGCATTGAGTGATTGTTTCACCGGAGAAAAACGCCTGTATTTTCATGCGGACGAAGCGCAACAAATCAACGATATCCTGGATCTGGTTACGGAACTGGAGATTAAATTCCCTGTAATTGTTGGCGGTTATGAAAGCTATCTGGTCGCAGAACGTCTGAAGATCAAAAAAGTTCCGGTCATGGTTGGCCGCCTGCATTCTTTACCTCGCCGCGACGATGATCCGTTTGATTTACCTTACAAACTTCCGTTCCTGCTTCAACAAGCCGGAGTACAGTTCTGTTTGCAAAACGAAGGCGACATGGAAGCTATGAACGCACGAAATCTTCCTTTTCTTGCCGGAACGGCCATGTCCTATGGTTTGACAGAAGAAGAAGCTATTCGTTCCATTACGTTAAGCGCTTGTGAAATCATGGGAATTTCAAAGTCCTACGGAAGTATCGAAATCGGTAAAAAAGCCACCTTATTCGGATCGAACGGATCTGCTTTGGAAATGAAGGGAAACCAGGCCTCCGTGATTTTGATCAACGGGGAGTTTGTTCCCGTTTCCAATTTCCAGACCCGCTTATATGAGAAGTACAAAAAGAAATACGGGAAGTAAGAACTAGGTAATTAAAAACCACAATAGTCACATAGAAAGCATAGCATATAATTCTCTGTAAACTATGTGGCCTATGTTCCTATGTGGTTTATTTTTCAACCACAATAGTTCACATACAAAACATAGCATATAATTCTCTGTAAACTATGTGACCTATGTTTCTATGTGGTTTATTTTTCAACCACAATAGTTCACATAGAAAGCATAGCATATAATTCTCTGTAAACTATGTGGCCTATGTTCCTATGTGGTTCAAAACAACGCCAACCGATCGGACTATCTGAAACTTTTCTTTTGAGTGAGTATACAGGCATTTAACCTTTCCTAACAAAAGCTTCTTGCAGATTGAATGGGCTTTTTCAATTTTGTTTCCTATTTTTGTTAGACAACATAAATTAAAATATTATGGCATTCGAATTACCAAAATTAGCATATGCATACGATGCGTTAGAACCGTACATCGATGCTCGTACAATGGAAATCCACTATACAAAGCATCACCAGGCGTATGCCACAAACTTGAATAATGCAATTGCAGGAACGGACCTGGAAGGGAAATCCATTGAGTTCATTTTACAAAACTGCAAAGACAAACCAGCTGTTCGTAACAACGGAGGTGGTTTCTGGAATCACAACTTGTTTTGGGAAATCATGGCTCCGAATGCGGGAGGCGTTCCAACAGGTGAATTGGCACAGGCAATCAACGATTCGTTCGGAACATTTGAGCATTTCAAAGATGAGTTTGCGAAGGCAGCAACAACACGTTTCGGTTCAGGTTGGGCATGGTTGTGTGTTGAAGGAGGTAAATTGGTGATCTGCTCCACTCCAAACCAGGATAACCCGATTATGGGTGAAGGTTGTAAAGGAACTCCGGTTCTTGGATTGGATGTTTGGGAACACGCTTACTATTTGCATTACCAAAACCGTCGTCCGGATTACATCAACGCATTCTTTAATGTGATTGACTGGAATGTGGTAGCTAAAAAATATGCAGCTGCGAAGTAAGAAAACTTCATTACAGATAAATGAAAAACCCCGGATCGTGATACGAAACCGGGGTTTTCTATTTCTGATAAAATCAATCTTTTTGAAAATCGGTTGAATACATCAATGAAATTCCCTGTTCAGCTGTGTAAAATACAGAAGAAAAAATCAATCAACAGCGAGTCCTCTATCCCGATTACTCAACAGCTTCAACAGCCACGATTTCCGGAGCAACCTTCTTAACAGCTTCTTCCAAACCTGCCTTGATAGTCATCATACTCATCGAACAATCGCTGCAAGCTCCAAGTAGTCTTACCTGTACTACGCCTTCATCCGTAATATCAACCAATTCCATATCACCGCCATCAGCATTCAAGTGAGGTCTTAACTCACTTAATGAGTGGTTTATTTTGTCGGTTAATTCGGTTTTATTTAACACCATCTTTTTGTGTTTTTATTGCTTTACGTGCTTTGATCACGTTTACCTCGTCTACAAAGATACGCACTAATTCTTCAAAAGCTAATGCGGTTGGCGTATTTTCCTGAAATACAGCCGGTCTTCCCACGTCTCCCGACTCACGAACACCCTGCACCAATGGAATATGCCCTAAAAACGTTTCATTCATTCCCGCAGCCAGGTTTTTCACCCCGTCTCTTCCGAAAATGTAATATTTGTTCTCCGGTAATTCAGCCGGTGTAAACCACGCCATGTTTTCAACCAAGCCGACAATCGGAACATTGATTGTATCCAGCTTGAACATATTTACTCCTTTCCGCGCATCAGCAAGTGCAACTTCCTGCGGAGTACTTACGATCACCACTCCGTCTAAAGGAACCGTCTGTACCAAAGAAAGGTGAATATCTCCTGTTCCCGGAGGAAGGTCAATCAACAAATAATCCAGATCGCCCCAGTAAGCATCCGTAAACAACTGCGTCATTGCTTTCGCAGCCATCGGTCCGCGCCACACAATTGCTTCGTCATTTTGCGAAAAGAAGCCCATGGATAAAATCTTGATTCCATAGCTCATTACCGGATTGATCATCGGCTTTCCTTCTACATCCAGCATGGTAGGTCTTTCGCCTACTACATCGAACATCGTCGGAATACTAGGTCCGTAAATATCTGCATCCACAATTCCTACGCGGTAACCAGCTTTTGCCAATCCCCCCGCAAGGTTTGCTGTTACGGTTGATTTACCAACACCTCCTTTTCCGGAAGCAACTGCAATGATATTTTTGACTTCGGGAAGGATTTTACGGTGTGTTTCACGTGCTTCTGACGGCAATCCTTTGACCATGCAGGTAATTTCGATTTCTTCACCGAAAACGCGTTTCAGATTGAATTCTACTGCTTCCTGCATTCGTTTTCTGGCATGCAAAGCCGGGTTGGAAACATAAATCGTCAGAGTGATCTTCGAGTCCTCAATTTGTAAATCTTCAACAAAGTTGAGTGTTACGATGTCTTTCTTTAAATCGGGTTCTAAAATCGTTCCCAACACTTCCAAAACTGCTTCCTTGGTCATATTCTTGAATTATGGTACAAAAATACTGATTCGAAAGGGAAGAATGAATTCTTCATCCAATAAAAAAGTCCCCTGAAAATTCAGAGGACTTGTTCATGTTATGGTCTTACCACAGGTTTCGTCGTTCTTACCGGTGGATTTGTCGTTGTCGGTCTGCCTGCCGGCGGAGTTACAATCGTTCCCGGTTTTGTTCGTACCGGTGGTTTCGTTTTGTTCTCGTCATCCGTGCTTCCGCCTTCCGCTCCAGTCGGACCTCCGCCTCCTTTTCCGGGATTCGATTCATCTACTCCATCGGTATTATTTCCGTGACCGTTGTTTCCATTTCCATTATTCCCGTTATTTCCTTGCTGACCATTCGTCGCATTGGAATTACCATTCGGGTTCACACTGATCAGACATGTTTTGCTATCCGTTCCGGAAGTGTTTCTTGCAGTAATGATCAACGGAATGGAAACCGTGGAAGAATTCACGTTAATGATGAAAGAGAACGTCAGCACATTGCTTTCCATGCTTGAAGAGAATTCTACATTCTCACCGTTGTACAAAATACTCACCTGGCCTGCATTCGCAACATGTTCTACCGTTCCGGTAATGGTTACATTTCCTGCATTCAGAATTGCCGGACAACGCATCGGGTTTGTCAAAGTAATGACCGGTGCCGGAATGACTTCTGGCGCGTTGTAAATAACCATTTTCGTATCTGTTGCCGTTCCTCCTGCAGTAACTGCCGTTGCAACGATCACATTCGTTCCCAATACATAACTTGCATTGAATTTCACCGCTCCGGAAGATGCTTTGAAATCAAAGTTTGTGACAACTCCGTTCAACGTCACAGAAACCTGTGAAGCTGAAGTAACACCTGTCGTTGCAATCAAGATTGTTTGTGCGGACTGATCTGTTTCCAGCGGCGTAATGGATGGACTTGTAATCTCAATCGTCGGAGGAGTTACAACAACCAAATCATTTCTCAATACATTGATCGTTTTAGAATCTTTTCCGCATTTGTTCACTACCTGGATTGTAATAGCGTTTGCGCCCAATACCAGGTTTCTTGAAACGGTAATCACTCCTGTTTGCTGATTGTAGACAAACGCAATGTTCTGTCCATTATGAATGACCGAAATGTTCTCCTGGCTTTCCGCATTGGAAACTGTTCCCGACAAGCTGAATGCATCCGAAGTAACAGTTGCTCCGTTTGCTGCAGAACTAGTGGTAATTGTTACTACCGGCGGCTTGCAAACATTTCTGGTAACTGTCCATGTCAACTGCTTTGACCCACATTCATTTCTCACATAAGCAACAATCGTATGTGTTCCTTCTGTCAAGGTTACATTCGCTGATAACACGTGAGATCCTCCATCATAAGTAAACGGAATAACAGATCCGTCCATCTTCATTTCGATTTGAGACGCTTGCTGAATATTACTCGCCAAAGCGCTTAGTGAAATTGTTTCTGATTCGGTTATCAACTGCTCGGAAGCAGGCTTCATTCGTGAAATATCCGGAGCAACACATGGATCTACTTTCGGCGTCATAATCACAATGGTCGTAACACTTGTGAATCCACATGAATTGGTTGCTTTGATTTCAATTGAATTTGCCCCTTCGATCAGGCTCACCGATTTCTCAAATTCACTCGTTGAAGCATTGTATGTTCCTGCAGCCTGCAGATTACCATTCAGATATACTTCAATCTGGTTCACCGATGTTACATTGGCTACAGTTGCTCTCAATGCAAAAGCAGCATTTTCAACCGTTGAATTCTGTGTATTCGGGTTTTTGAAGGTTATTACCGGTTTATTACAAGGAACTTCAATTTTCTTATAGATCACAGAAGTTGAAGCGGTATGGCTTCCACCCTGGTTCGTTGCAGTAACTTCGAAAATATTATTTCCTGAGTTCAAGGTATGATTGAACGTAATCTCGTTCGTTGCAGGATTGAAGGTCCAGAAACTTGGATTTACGATCAAACCATCTTCTTTCACTACAATTTGAGACTGCATGGTCACATTCGTTGCATGCGCTTTCATCACATACGCTTCGTTCGAAACTACTTGTCCCGGACTTGCAGGATTGATGAATGTCACAAACGGCGGCTTGATCACCTCATCTCTTCTGAAAATAATCTGTGTTTCATCAGATGCTGTTCCTGCAGAATTCGTTGCCGTGATTTTCACGGTATTTGTTCCCAGGATCAACGGAGTATTCATTTCCAACACTTTTGTTGAAGTCGAATAAGTAAATCCGCTTACAGAAGCTCCGTTTACCAATACCTGGATTTGCTGTTGGTTATCCACATTCAACACCGTTGCCGTCACATTACTGCTTGCAACATTCACAGTCTGCGGGTTTGCAGCCGGGTAAGTAATCGTTACTACCGGAGGTAATGTCGGATTCGGAGCGCGGTAATTGATCAACGTTGTTTTCGAATCCGAACCAGCCGCATTTGTCGCAGTAATCTCAATCACATTCGAACCGTTCACCAATCCGGTTGTGAATTCCATCATTTCACTGGACGCAACGTAGGTAAAATTCGTAGAAGCTTGCCCGTTTATTTTCAATACGATCTGGTTTGCAGCAGTAACGAAACGTACACGTGCTTTTACCAGGTAGGTTGCATTGAATGATGTTGCCGGATTGACATTCGGATCAATAAATGAAACTACCGGAGGCTGAACCGTAACCGGTTTTCTGTAAAGAATAGTTTGTGTTTCACTTGCCGTTCCGGCTGTATTTGTTCCCGTTACCGTAATAATATTTGCTCCTTCAATCAGGTTAACCGGGAAAGAAGCCAGGCTGTTTGCAAATGTGAAGTTGGTAACATTCGTTCCGTTTACGTTCACATTTACCCCGCTTTGATTTGTAACATTCAGAACGGAGGCAACCACATTGTAACTTGAAGAAGTGGTCGAATATGGATCTACATTCGGATTGGTAAACTGAACAACCGGAGGCTGAACAATTACTGCACGTTTGTAAATAATAGTTGTTTGTTTCGAATCCGAACCATCTGCATTTGTTCCTGTTACTGTCACAACATTTGCTCCTGTTACGAGATTCAACGTTTCTGTAACACCGTTTGTTCCTGCATTGTAAATGAAGTTCGGCAGATTTGTTCCGTTCAAAGTCACTTTAACCTGGCTTTTCTGCGTTACGTTCAATACCGTTGCATTCAGGTTGAATACGCTGCTTGAAGTTTCCAGCGGATTGGTTCCCGGATTCGTAATCGTTACAATCGGAGGTTTCGGAGCAATGCGGTTGAAAATAATAATCGTAGTTGCCGAAGCAGAACCCGCCGCATTCGTTCCGATCACTTCAAACACGTTTTGACCCGGATTCAGAATTACATTACTCACAAACTTATCCGTTTGTGCGTTGTAAGCAAAGTTATTGTTGATCGTTCCGTTTTGTTTGAATGTAACATGTTGTGCATCCTGAACATTCAATACATCCGCATTCAATGTGAATGTATTTTGATTCACCGTATACGGATTGATATTCGGATTCACGAAGTAAACAACCGGTGGCTGAATCATCTGCTGTGGCTGATAGATAATGGTAGCAGTTTCACTGTCAGAACCATATTGGTTGGTTCCCGTCGTTGTCACAATGTTTGAACCTGTGATGAGGTTCAAAGTCGCTGTAATTCCTCTTGTTGAACTGTTGTAATTGAAGTTCACGGCAGTTCCGTTCAACGTCATCGTGATTTTATCTTTTCCGGTCACATTCAAAACTGTTCCCACGAGGTTAAATGTCGGGTTTTGAACGGTCGTCGGATTCGAATTCGGGTTGGAATAAGTCACAACAGGAGGTGTCGGAGTTTCTCTCACGTAATTGATCACCGTTTGATCCATGTCAGATCCGAAATCGTTTGTTCCGGTTAATTCAAAGGTATTTTGTCCCGGAACCAGCGTTACAACACTTTGGAATTCCTGGGTAGAAGGATTGAATGTGAAATTCGTGATATAATTTCCGTTCTGGCGGAAAATCACATTCGAGCTTGAAGCCACACGCTGAATGCGGCCTTTGATCACATAACTGCTAGAATTTACTGTTGTCCCGGTAACACTCGGATTGGTAATGTTTACAATCGGCGGAGTTCTTTCCGGTTGTTGCGTCCATTCAGGATTTGTCACGACCGGCGGACGAACCGTTGTATCCTGGTAAGTCGTACGATCGTAATGTCTGCGAATGTGGAATCTCAGGTAGAAACTGGTATAATGATACCAATCGTTTTTATACTTTCCTTTTGCCTGCACATGACCGTCGAAATTGTCAGTCATCGTAAAAGTCGTTTTATGCTCGATTCCAAGTGAGAACCATTTTCCGGCCTGGTATCCCAAACCAATTCCGACACTCGGCATGAAACGTCCCATACCAGCCGGGGAATTCAGGTTCGTCTCGAATTTTTTATCTGTCAATGCCTGGATTTCAGTTTGTGTATATGTTCCGTTCGCTATTTTGACAGAATCATACAAATACGTGTAGCCATCGCTTCCGTACAGATCTCCTTTTGCACGATACCACGTATACCCGATTCCTCCGAAAATGTAAGGATCCCAACCGGTACGTTCTCTCAGTCTGTTCAGGTGAATTGCCAATTCCAAGCTCAACTCGTGCAGTCGTGTTCCGAAGTTCAACGCTACCGGATTACCCTGGTTGGTATAATCGGAATAAACCGGATTTCCGGAAACATTGACCGAATCCGTGCCGTATCCTTTCCAAAGTCCGGTTAAATATCTTGCCCGTAAATCAAAACTTACAGGTCTTCCGTAATTGTAATTGAATTGATGACCGAGGATTAATCCGTAGCCCAAATCCAATTTGTACGGAACATCCGTTTTTGTCCAGGTTGCCCCGATGTTAAGTCCCCAAAACCAACGGCTATCATTGTCGTAATCGACCTTCTGAGCGAATAAGGTAGTGGTTAATAGCAGACCTACAATTAGCGTGTAAAAATGTCTCATAGTCCTAAGTTTAATCTATTTTGAGGCTTAACCATCTTTGTGCCAAAAAAACACAAAATCGGTTCTCTTTAACAAAATTGACGGGGCGAAACTACGAAAAAACGTTTAAAATATCCCCGAATGTATTAGTTTTACAATCATATACACGATTTTGAAGCATGTATTTTCGGGCTGTTAAAGTATTGTTAATATCATTTTTAGGTGCAATTGAAGGTTTCTCTCAGTTGCCGAATGATGCATGTGCAACAGCAACTCCTTTATGTCCGAATGTCAGCACTTCCGGTTCGAATATCGGGGCTACGGCAACCACATGTCCGAGTTGTGAAGACAATTTCACTTTTTGCTTCTCCGGGACCAATAGTGTTTGGTATCAGTTCACAACAAACGTAACGGGCGGAACTGTGAATTTCAATTTCAGCAATTTACTGTTCAATATCCAGGCAAACCGAGGCACGGAATTACAGGCAGCTATTGTTCAGGCAATCGTACCCTGTGATGCGGCAACTTACACCATGGTCAGCAATTGTGAGGCCGGTTCTGCTGCCGGGTTCACCTTAACCGCAGCCGGACTTCCCGCAAGTACAACCTATTACCTGGTTGTGAACGGAGCAAAAAATGCCGGAGCTACACTACCGGCTGAAGCAACTTTCGACCTCATTGGTTCAGGAACCGGTTTTGACCGGCCGCCTCCCGCAATTGCTATCGGAGGACCGACGATTACCATTTGTCCTCAAACACCGGCTTCTTTTACAACTTATCTCACAAACTGCACCGACACAAGTGATTTTTACTGGTCAGTAAACGGAATTCTGAAAGCAGTTACTCACAGTTCTTTATGGCTTACCAGTGAATTGCAAAACGGAGATGTTGTTTCTGTAGTCTGCAGCTGTTTTGATATTTGCCCGGATACACTGACATTCTCTTATCCTCCGGTTAGCGTGGATCCGCTTACAGTGGATGCCGGCCCTGATCAAACTATCCAGGCCGGCGGAAGTATTCAATTGACCGGCACATCAAACGGAACGGATTTCATGTGGAATCCGACTCAGACATTGAATACGCCGTACTCCATTTCAACTTTTGCCACTCCGGACGAAACAACCGTCTATACACTGACGGCTATGAATGCAAACTGTTCGCTTTCGGATGAATTAACAGTTTTCGTTTCCAACAACCTCAATATTCCCGGAAGTTTTTCACCGAACGGAGACGGTCATAACGACAAGTGGGTCATTGAAGGAATTGATTTCTATCCGGATGCGCAAGTAGTGATTTACGATCGCTGGGGACAGAAAATTGCCGAAATCGCAGGTTACAGTCTTACCAAAGCGTGGGATGGAACGAACAAAGGAAAACCGGTTTCCGACGGAGTTTATTTTTACTCCCTGGATTTGCGCCAAAACAACGACTCCAAACCTCTAAAAGGTAGTATTACCGTGATCCGCTGATGAAAAACAAGCTGTTTATCCTATTTCTTCTGCTGACCTCATATTTGCAAGCACAACAAGTGAGTCACATGTCGCAATGGATGCACCATCAATATGCAATCAATCCCGCATATACAGGAATCAAAACGTGTTTGGAAGCGCAATCAACTCTTCGGGGGCAATGGATCAAAGTCGACGGCGCACCTTACAGTGGATGGGTGAGCGTCAATGCTCCTTTGAAAGCAAAAAGAACAAAATTCCTAAGTGCGCGTCATGGATTGGGTGGAATGGTTTACCTGGATCAGATCGGTCCGTTTCAGGATATCCGTGTTCAGCTTTCTTACGCCGGACATTTCAATTTTTCATTAACAAATCGTCTTTCACTGGGTCTCGCTGTCGGAGCAAGACAGCTTTCTTTCGATTTGAATGAAGCCAAACCTTTGACTCCCGACCCGACCATTAACGGAAGCGCATCTCAAATCCTTCCCACGGCTACTTTCGGTGCCTGGTGGAATGGAAAGCAATATTTCGTCGGATTCAGTTTGTACGAGTTAATTCCACAGAGATGGAACGTCATTGGGACCAGTGCGCAATCCCAGATGCATGCGATGCTGACTGCGGGTTACAAATACCAGATCAATCCCAAGATGGACTTGTATCCGGGAATGTATTTTGCCTACACGAAAAACACTCCCGTGGAACTTCAAATTCATGGCATCCTGGAATTTCAACGGAAATTTAATTTCGGTTTGGGCTTGAGAAATACCGATGCATTGATTGCAATGATCGGTTTCCGTTTCAAGGAAAAATGGAAATTGGGATATTCCTACGATTTCATTCTTTCCAAAATGCGACCGAATACCTTTCACTCACACGAGTTGACACTTTCATTCTCTCCTTGCAAGCAGCGTTCCGAAAGCACTTCGGGCTGTGCGGATTTTGATTAATCCCCGCACTATTCAATTCCGACTGTTTATAAGTATCTGTAACACCTTCTGAATCCGGTTTATTTCTTGCGAAATTTGAGAGATAAAGCATTTTTCAATGAAAATACAACTTTCGATACTCGCACTTGTCTGCACATTAGCAGCTTGTGTTCCCGCAAAAAAATACAACGAACTTCTCGAAAGAGAAAAAAACTGTAGCGAAGAATTAAACAAATACAAAGCTTCCAGTATAGAAAACGAAGGTAAAGCAAAAGACCTCCAGGTAACCGTGGATCAATTGCGAAAAGACGTCATCGGACTTAAAAAAGACACACTTGAATTAGGCTCAAACCTGCGCTTTTTACAATCACAATACGATTTGATGGTTGCTCAAAACGAAGCGTACGAACAAAAGTTGGATCAGATGCGTATGAAGGGAGCTAAAGAATCAGCAACTTACCAGGCAGACATCGATGCAAAAAACCAGGAGCTTCAACGAAAAGAAGATGCTTTAAAGTCACTTGAAAGTGAATTGATCGCGAAAGAAAAATTGTTGATCGAACGTGAAGAGCGTTTAACTGAGCTGGAAGAGATGATCAAGCGCAAGGACGAAGCCATGAAACAATTGAAAACACGTGTTTCAAGCGCTCTGAAAGGCTTTGAGAATAAAGGTCTGACTGTCGTGGAGAAAAACGGTAAAATCTATGTTTCTCTTGAAGCTAAATTGCTGTTTGCATCCGGGAGTACTGTTGTTGAGCCGGAAGGAAAAAAAGCTTTGGTAGATCTTTCAAAGGTTCTTGAAAATGAAAAAGACCTGGAGATTATTGTTGAAGGTCATACAGACACGGATAAACTGGCAAGCAGTTCCCACCCGAAAAACAATTGGGAATTGAGTGTTTTGCGTTCGACTGCGGTTGTAGAAATCATGATTGCAAACAGTAAAATGAATCCTGCTCAGTTAATGGCAGCCGGAAGAAGCGAATTTCACCCGGTCGATGCAAAAGACAAAGCAAAAAACAGACGCATTGAGGTGATTATTTCTCCAAATCTGAATGAATTGTACCAGATTCTGGATGGAAAATAATCCCGTTTAAACTTTCAAGAAAGGCGCTCAAATCGGGCGTCTTTTTTTGTAGAAAAATCGTAAATTCAAGAAACATACAAGTATTTACAACATGAAGCAAACATTAGTCATCGGAGCAACAACAAAAGAAGATCGTTACGCAAACAGGGCAATCCGCGCATTGCGAAGTCATAAACATCCGGTAATCGCATATGGGCTGCAACCCGGAACCGTAGAAGATGTCGAAATAGAAACTGAATGGAATCCGGATTGGGATGTTGAAACAGTCACATTATATGTTAATCCGCAGCGTTTGGAAGAATTTAGGGATAAAATAATCGCCCTGAAACCAAAACGTGTCATTTTCAATCCGGGAACAGAGCATCCGGAATTTATACAGGAACTACAGGAGAATCATATTCATCCGGAGGTTGCCTGTACTCTGGTTATGCTTTCAATTGGAAATTACTAAACCGGAAACATGCAGTTTTTCATTTTCCTTTTCATCTTTTTCATCCTTATATTCTTCGGCATAATCGGCCTGATTGTCTGGGTAGTGATCAAATCTCAAAAAAAGCCTGTTGGAGAAGAAGCAAAGCAAGAACGGTTTGAACTGATCGACAGTGTTCTTGCCAGGAGAGGAGAATTGGCACCATGGGAAGATTATTCAGCAGAGAATCTTCGCCCGTATGCATCTTACAAATATGTCAAGGCGCTGAAAAACACTTTTTCAGGAAAATTGATTGCGGGTGACGGACAATATGTACTTGCCTTCAAACGTGTTGAAAGCGGTTTTTATTCTACTGGTTCAATAGCCGTTACTTCAAGTTCATTTGAGTTGTTTTTCATCGTCGAAACTGACCGAACGGAGTTTTACTACGACAGAATGAAAATCGGAACAGTATTGAAAAATGGAACTATTTTCAATAGGGAAGGCAAACGAATAGGAACAGTAAACCGGTCAAACACCTCAACTATCTCAATCGGAGGTTTGCTGGATATTCATACCGGTTCAGCTCATTATGATTTCATCATGAACGATCGTCTTTTGGCAATATTCTATGTTACCCCACGTATTTCAAACTTCTTTGGAGGTCTGTTCTCTATCAATGAAAATTCAGGAAACAGAATCATCCAGCAAATGGATGAACCGCAAGAAGATGAAAAAAAATGGCTGATATCATGGACAGTTTACGAATTGGTTTACCATGGCTTCTGGTTCACAGAAATTTAATCAGGAACACAATTCAATATGCTATTTTAATGCCTGGATAACTGTTTCAGCAATGAGGGATGAAAAAGCATTTTTACAGTCTTTAG
>VFQP010001250.1_pt1 | contig 35402 bp, 25 predicted proteins | sample 3512351 | NCBI WGS metagenome assembly VFQP01 (sample SAMN10412372, study PRJNA504923) | tailings metagenome | isolation source: Relicate 1 Philex TSF1 revegetated site | place: Philippines: Tuba, Benguet | collected 2017-08-29
CGTGGCATACAACAATTTTGACTGCGGGAAAAACTACTTGCGCATGAACAACGGAATGAATCCGGCAAATGGTGTCAATGCTGCAACAGCTTCTTTGAACGGACCGGGAGTGAACTTCCCGATGGTCGGAAGCGGAAACATTCTTTTCGCCCAGGTTGGCTACAAATTCAAAGACGATTTACTTCCCGGAAACGGAACTTTGCTGCCATATGTTCAAATGCAGTATTCACAATTCCAGGCATTGAAAGATGCAGCGGTGATGTGTGAAGGCGGGATCAATTGGCTGATTCACGGAACACATGGCGGAAAATTGACACTGGCACTTCAAAACCGGCCGGTATTCGCGAATAATTCTAACGGAGAAGCAGTTCAAACAAGCAGAAAGAACATGCTGGTATTGCAATATCAAATTTCTTTTTAACCTTTTTGATTTTTCGCGTTATAACAGTAACATCACAAACAACATGAAATATTTAAGCGTTCTAGCATTCGTTCTTTCGTTTTATTTCCATGGCAAGGCACAAAGTATTCAGCGTTGCGATTCCATTCCAAAACTGAACACAGAGATATTGACAGTTCTAAAACCGTACATGGGAAAGAAGATCTTGAGAGGCGAATGCTGGGACGTTTTGAGTTTGGCTTTAAACGAAACGCATGCAAACTGGAATGGTTATGATGTATTCGGAACACCGTATGATTATAAAAAGAACTGTGTTGCTCCCGGCGATTTGATCGCTTTTAAGGGAGTACGGTTTAGCGGCGTCAAAAACGGAATGAAATATTTCGAAACGATGGAAAAACATTACGCTGTGGTGAAAGAAGTAAAGGCAAACGGAGAATTGGTTCTCTGGCATCAGAATACCGGGAATTTCGGGCGGAAATTAGGAGAATCCAGTATTTTCCTGGACGATCTGAAAAAAGGAAAGATGCAGTTTTTCCGGCCAATCAATTAATCGACACGCATCCTGATCCGCCATTCCTTCGGATACAGGTTGTTGAAACGATTTCCCAGATGCTTGATCCATCCGAGTTTGGTTCCTTCAAACGAAACGGTGTTGAATCCCTGTTTTCCGCTTAAAGTGAAGGTTTCTCCTTTCAGGTAATGCAACGCCTCATCCTTGCTCAGGGCAATATCAGGAAACTGATTTGAAAGCAAACCGACACTCAATGCCAAAGCCTCATTTGGAATCAATCCTTTCCGGGAAATTTCTCCTAATTCTGTTCCCAGTTTGATGATGCGAAGTTTGCTGTGCAGATTTTCAATCAGCTCCAGTTTTCCGCTTGGAACAGCAAACAGGTAATTGTTCCATTGCACAAATTCAGATTCATCGGTGGAAACCCAATCGTTCATCCAATTTTCTGCTTTGATCCGGGTCAGTGAACTTTTCTTTTTGGATTTGTTTTTCTGAATGCGTTCTTCACCCAATTTCCGGATCACGACCACGTAAAATCCTTCTGTTTTCAATTCGGAAGGAAGCGCATAATGCCCGATTTCACCTCGTCCTTTTTTAGCAAGAGGAAGATCCGTTGAAACCAATTCGGAATCCGTTTGATTGAGAATCCATTTCACATTGGCTTCGTTTTCCTGTTCGTTAAAAGTACAGGTAGAATAGATGAGGTAGCCGTTTGGTTTCAGGGAATCCCAAACATCCATCACAATCCGTTTTTGCCGCGCAGCACATAGGTTGACGGATTCTACCGACCATTCATTACGGGCTTCCTGGTCCTTGCGGAACATTCCTTCTCCGGAACAAGGCGCATCGATTAAAATGCAGTCGAAGGTATTGGTAAGCGATTCAAAATCTTCCGGATCGTTATTGCTGACCAACGTGTTTTTGGCTCCCCATTTCGTCAGGTTTTCTTTCAGAATACGCGATCTGCTCTGAATCACTTCATTGGCAAGAAGTAAGCCTTTTCCGGCAAGAAAATCTGCAATGAGTGTACTTTTTCCTCCGGGAGCAGCGCATAAATCCAAAACAACCGGTTCTTCCGGCAATGAAAGCTGCCGTAGAATGGAATCAATGAATTGCGAACCTGCTTCCTGTGGATAATAGCGCCCGCCGTGAAAATGCGGATCCAGCGTGAAAACGGGCCGTTCTTCCAGGTAAAAACCGTTTTTCGACCAGGGAATTGGATTCAAACCGGTGAAAATAGAAGGACCTTTGAGCGAATTGATCCGGATAGCAGTCGGTTGCTCTTCATTCAAAGCATCCAGGAGGGAAAGTCCCAAAAAAGTGTCTTCGCTGACACGTTTCACAAATGCTTCCGGAAGTTCAATTTTTTTCATGGTTTCACAAATGGTAATCGCGCATTTGCACTGATGCTCTGATCGGCAAACTGCTTGTTTTCTGCCAGGAATTTTCCGGCTATGGCAATCATTGCGGCGTTATCCGTGCAATATTCGAATTTCGGAATATAGACATTCCAGCCGAGCTTTTTTCCTTCTTCCTGCAATCGGTTTCTCAACCCGGAATTTGCAGAAACACCACCTGCAATGGCAATTTCGTTGATTCCCGTATCTTTTGAAACTTTTTTCAATTGCTTGAACAAAATCTCTAAAATCGTATCCTGGATCGATGCACACAAATCGGCTTTGTTTTCTTCGATGAAGTTCGGGTTTTTGGCCACTTCCTTCTGAATGAAATAAAGTACGGAAGTTTTTAATCCGCTGAAACTGAAATTGTATCCGTCGACCTGCGGTTTGGAAAACGTAAATGCTTTCGGATTTCCCTCTTTTGCGTAACGATCAATCAATGGTCCGCCCGGATAAGGGAATCCAAGAATTTTAGCTGTTTTATCAAAAGCTTCCCCGGCAGCATCGTCAATGGTAGAACCTAAAACAATCATTTCAACCGGAGAATTCACCCGGACCAATTGCGTATGTCCGCCGGAAACCGTCAAACAGATAAAGGGAAATTTCGGAATCGGAGTGCCTTCATTGATGAAGTGAGCCAAAATGTGTGCATGCATGTGATGTACGGCAACCATCGGCTTGTCCAATGCCAGGCTCAATGATTTGGCAAAGGCAGTTCCCACGACCAACGATCCCATTAATCCCGGTCCTTGTGTAAATGCGATTAAATCAATATCTTTCAGTGTGACGGAGGCTTTTTTTAAGGCTGCATCCACAACCGGAATGATATTTTGTTGATGAGCTCTCGATGCCAGTTCGGGAACAACACCACCATACTGTTCATGGATCGCCTGACTAGCCGTAACGTTGGATAAAATGGTATCATTTTTGAGTACAGCGGCAGAAGTATCATCACAAGATGACTCAATTCCCAGAATTACTAATGATTGTTGGCTCAACTTTGTTAATTTTGTATGTAATACATGGCAAAAGTACTCAAAATACTAGGTAGAATAGTAGGGATTTCTTTTGAATGGGTGCTTTTAGTACTCATCCTTTTTGCTTTTGCCATTCGTACAAGCCAGTTTCAGACCTATTTGGGAACGCTCGCAACCAATTTCTTATCGAAAGAATTGGACGCAGAATTCCGGATCGGGAAGATTGATGTGGTCTTTTTCGACAAAGTGTACCTCAAAGATGTATTTGTTCGCGACCAACATGGTGATACGCTCGCATCTTTGCAGCAAATCATGGTTCGCGTCAAGGATTTTGACTTGGGCGGAGATTACATTCACCTCAAAAGTGTCGGACTTTCAAACGGAAGAGTAGGAATTGAGCGCGACACCATCACCGGGGATTACAACTACGATTTCATTGCAGATTATTTTTCCGGGAAAAAAACAAAGAAAAAGAAGTCGGAGCCGCCAAGTGTTACGGTCGACAATATTGATATTGAATGGGTAACAATTTCCTATGACGATAACCGCAAAAGCCACGGAACATTCGGGATGGATTATGACCACCTGAAGTTCAAGGATGTCATTCTGCACATTGAAGATTTCAAAGAAAAAAGCGGTGTTCTGGCATTTACGCTGAAACATCTTCAAACACAGGAAAAATCTGGCTTCTGGCTCAAACGGCTTTTTGCGAAAGCCCTGATCGATCCGCACAAAGGAGTGTTGCTGAGTAACGTGGAAATCAATACTTCCAGGTCGGATATTTACGCGTCCAAACTCAACATGCTGATGAGCAGTCTGAAAGGATTCAACAGTTTTGTAGACAGTGTTTCGTTTGATGCCGTGATCGATTCTTCTAAAGTCAGTTTCTGGGATGTGGCAATTTTCGGACATGCCCTGGAGGGAATGAATGAAGTTGTTTCATTGAGTGCGGAAGTTACGAAGAAAGTGAAGGATTTGAGAATCGACAACATGGATTTGCGTTTCGGAACGCGGAGTGTGATTCGCGGAGATTACTCCCTGCCGGATTTCAGAAGTATGAGCGGTTCTTCTTTCCACGAACAGATCGATTATGCTCTTATCGATTTTTCCGACGTTGAAGCCATTAAACTTCCTAAAGACAGCGGAATTAAACGGATGAACTTCGATGAAATGGTCGACAGGCTTCAGTTTGCGGAAGTTCAGAACACCTTTGTCAAAGGATCAATCGACCAGTTTTCCGTTAAAAGCGATAAGCTTCAATCTGTTTTGGGCTCCGTGCAGTTAGACAACGAAATTACTTTCAATAAACTGAAAGAAGGCGGTTATTCTTTCAATCGTACACAGGATGCCAATTACGATATTGCAGTCGACAGCTTTAACCTGGGCAAATTTTTGAATAACACGAATTTCGGAAGTGTTTCCGGACAGGTTTACCTGAGTGGAATTGTAGGACAGAAAGACATGATTCGCCTGGAAACACTGGAAGGTGAGGTGAGCAAATTCATGTTCAACGATTACAGTTATTCAAACATTTCCGTTACGAATGGTTCGTTCATCAATAATGTCCTGGACGCAAACCTGAAGGTGAATGATCCTAACCTGGACCTGGCATTCAACGGTTCGGTTGACGTGTCGAAAATCCAGCATTTTGATTTTAAAGTTGCCATTGACAAAGCCAACCTGGGGAAACTGAATTTTGATTCGGATGAAAAATCATCCTTTACAGGAAACCTGGATATGGATTTAAGGGGGAATTCCCTTGAAACTTATGAGGGAATGATCCATGCAGACAGTATTGAGTTTGTAAAGGATGAGAAGAAAATAAACCTGCCTCAGCTGGGACTTTACATCGAACGGAATACCGAAAGTGACCGTTTCGAGTTGCGAAGTGCCATTTTGGACGCAGATGTAAACGGAAAAATTAACTTCAATACGATTCCGATCGCCATCAATAATGGTCTCTCGGATGCATTTCCGTCTTATTTTGCTCCGAAAAAATATCCGAAAGGAATGGATTCAAAAGATCATTTCGATCTTGCTGCGACGATCAAAGACACCAAAGAATTCCTGGATATTTTTGCTCCGAACCTCGAAATCGCTTATGGTACACTTGTCAAAATAGAACTGGATTCCAGGGTTCATCACCAGATGCTGGATATCAAATCCTCGAAAATTCAATACGATAAACTCATCAGTGAGAAAAGTGATGCCTTCCTGACCAATGTAGATTTGCACCAGGAATTCTCCCAAGGTGAAGGATCTTTGGTTCTGAAAGCCGATAAAACGCAATTGAGAGATTCATTGGATGTGGAAAACATTCAATTGACAATGGATGGAACGAAAAACATCTACAAAACGGATCTTATCTGGAATAAAGATGTGGAAAATACGTCTGATTTCGACTTCATTGTGGATGTCCGCGAAGAAGGTGAATTCGATATCCAGGTAAAACCGTCCTATTTCTCGGTGAAAAACAACCGCTGGGAAATCATGAATACGGCGCAGATGGTGTATTGCAAAAACCATCTGGAGATCAATCACCTCATGCTGGAGCGCGACAACCAGTTCCTGGCATTGAACGGAGTGTTGTCTGAAGATCCGGAAGATTACCTGACAGTGAATGCGCATGAATTGCACGTGGAGGAATTCTCTTCCTTGCTGGGAGTCGGGATCAAAATGGAAGGAAATCTCGATGGAACAGCGCGTTTGGCAACACCGTTTACGGATGTTCGCGTAGACGGCGATATGGTGCTGAGAGACTTGTACCTGGAAGGCCAGGAAGTCGGAGACGTACACGTGAACGGTATCTGGATTGACCTGGAGAAAAAGATTATTCTGAACGGAGATTTGAAATACAAAGACCTGCAAACCTTTGATTTCAACGGTTATGTATTGCCGTTCAAAAAAGACGATAATATCAATTTCGACTTGGAGTTCAAGGACATGAATTTGTCCTTTGCAAATGCGTTTATGGACCCGGAAGTGATTTCGGATATTGCGGGAAGTGTGAAAGGAGTTGTCCACGCAACGGGAAGTATCGAAGAGCCGATTATCAGTGGAAATATGCAGCTGAAAAACGGTGGATTGCGTGTTGGAATCCTGGGAACACATTACAGTTTAAGCGGTCCTCTGAAATTTGACGGGGAAAACGATGGTATTTACGGAACATTCCCTGTTCTGGATGATGAAGGAAACACGGCTTATGCCCTTGCAACGGTCTTCCACAACAACTTCAAGAATTTCTCTGCAAGCTTTGACCTCCTTTTCGATGAATCGGTTGGTGGATTCCGGGATCCGATCAGCAGAAGACCTTTGAGCCCGACGAAGAAATTCATGGTTTTGAATACCGGTTACAAAGAAGGAACGATTTACTACGGAAAAGCCTATGCCACCGGGAATGCAAGTATTTTGTTCGAAGAAGGAAATACGGAAATCACGGTGAATGCGAAGACCGAGAAAGGAACACATGTCGATTTGCCGTTGTACGGAGCAAAAGAAATCAGCGAATTTGATTTCATTGATTTCAATACCGATACGACCAAAGTGAAGAAGAAACTGGATTTGACCGGGGTGGATCTGAAACTGAATATTAAGGCGACTCCCGATGCGAATATCCGCTTAATCCTGGATAATCAGACGAATGAAGAAATCCGTGCGACTGGTAGCGGTGACATCGGTTTGGAAGTAGATAATTTCGGGCAAATCCGGATGACGGGACAATACGTTATCAATGACGGACAATACGATTTCGTTCTGAACCCGATTCGTAAGACCTTTGAGCTGGACCAGGGAAGTAAGATCATCTGGTCGGGAAGTCCGTATGATGCGAGTTTGGATATCAAAGCATATTACAAAGTCAATGCGAGTCTGGATGAGTTGAACCGCGACCAGATCGGTGGTTCTTCTACGACGAAATCGGAAGTGCGCTGTGTGTTGAATATTACGCAAACACTTTCAAGTCCGGCCATTGCTTTGGATATTGAAGTTCCGAATGCAAGTGAATCCGGAAAAGAGGTATTGGCGAAAATCCGCTCAAACAAAGATGAGGTACAGAAACAATTCTTCACCTTGCTGGTGATGAACCGTTTCCAGGGAGTAGGAGGAAACAACGGAAGTTACGGTGGTGTAGCGGAAGTAATTACCCAACAGATTAACGCGGCACTTGATCAGTTGTCGAAAGATGTGAAAATGAATGTCGGGTACAACGACAATACGTTAACGGGAGATAAGAACTTCCAGTTCGGATTGCAGCGTGCTTACGGTGCGAAACAGAATATCATCCTGAAAACATCTCTGGGAGTTTCGAACAACACTTCTTCGGGAACAGCGACCAATTCCCTGATCGGAAGCTTTAACCTGGATTACCTGATCAACGACGACGGATCGTTCCGTATTTCGCTTTTCAATGAATCGAATGACAAGGGAATTTTGAGTAACAAGGATAAAGGGGAATTTACGCAGGGTGTCGGTTTGCATTACGAAGAAAGCTTCAACAACATTTCCGAATCGCGGATCATTGAGTTCTTTACCAACTTGTTCAGAAAGAAAAACAAGGTAAATAACTCCAAGCGCAAGAACCGTGTTCCGGTTGATTTCGTTCCGGGGCAGTCGCAAGCAGTGAATCCCGAAAAGGAAGAGAAAACAGAGCCTCCTGTGCAGGAAGAGCAACCCATTCCTTAGTAATTGCGAATTCCTACTTCCGAATTAGATCTACCATAAAGAAATCATTGTTATATGTTTCTGAGCGTTTTTGCTTCACCACAAATGCGCAAATAAATTGCTCGCCTAATGCTTACGCTGAAGCTTCAGCATAGGCGCACCGGTCTCGCTTAAATGGCGTCTGGTAAGCGCCATAAAATCAGTGCATCTGTGGAAAAAAATAAGAATAAGTTCTAATTGTAGTTAATTTCTCTTTTTCATACATTTTTGAAAGCTTCTGATCGGTAATGAAACTCATTTTCAGTGCTTCCGTATCAAATTGACAAACTATCGTATTTCTTATTAGGTGATTCGTTGCACTTTAATTATTTTTACCGCCATTGAAAGAATCTATGAAAAAAGTTTTAATTGCAAATAGAGGAGAAATAGCGCGACGCGTCATCCGCTCATTGAAAAAAATGAATATTGCGACTGTCGCAATTTATTCCGATGCAGATGCGAATGCGCCACACGTTTATGAAGCTGATGAAGCTGTTTATGTTGGGAAATCGCCATCCTCCGAATCCTATTTGCAACAAGATGTTATTCTGAAGCATTGTAAAGAACTGGGAGTGGAAGGAATTCACCCGGGATATGGTTTTTTGTCTGAAAACGCTGGTTTTGCAAGAAAGGTAAAAGAAGCCGGAATTAAATTTATCGGACCGTCTCCGGAAGCAATGGAATTGATGGGGGATAAATTGTCTGCAAAACAAGCGGTAAAAGGCTATAATGTGCCATTGGTTCCCGGAGTGGATGAAGCAATCACGGATGTGGAAGCTGCGAAGAAAATTGCAGCGGAAGTTGGTTTCCCGATTTTGATTAAAGCATCTGCCGGAGGTGGTGGAAAAGGAATGCGTTTGGTGAATAACATCGAAGAATTCGAAGAACAGATGAACATGGCACAAAGCGAAGCACGCTCTTCCTTTGGAGACGATGCTGTTTTCATCGAGAAATTTGTAACGAAACCAAGACATATTGAGATCCAGGTTTTCGCGGATCAATTGGGGAATGTTATCTACTTGTTCGAGCGTGAATGTTCCATTCAGCGCCGTCACCAAAAAGTGATCGAAGAAGCTCCTTCAGCAATCTTGTCGCCGGAATTGCGCAAGAAAATGGGAGAAGCAGCAGTAAATGTTTGTAAAGCTTGTAATTACGAAGGTGCAGGAACTGTTGAGTTCTTATTGGATGCCGATTTGAATTTCTATTTCCTGGAAATGAACACGCGTTTGCAGGTAGAGCATCCGGTAACGGAAGAAATTACCGGGACGGATTTGGTAGAATGGCAGGTACGTGTTGCACGTGGAGAGCGTTTACCGAAATTGCAGGATGAACTTTCTATTCACGGACATTCCATCGAAGTGCGTGTATATGCAGAAGATACCTTGAACGGATTTATTCCGGATATCGGAACCTTGAATCGTTACCGCAGACCACGCAAAGACATGGCACGTGTGGATGATGCGTTTGAAGAAGGAATGGAAGTTCCGATTTATTACGACCCGATGATTGCAAAACTGGTTGTTTGGGGAGAGAATCGTGAGGAAGCTATCCAAAAAATGATCATCGCAATCAACAATTACGAGATTTCAGGTTTGAAAACAACTTTAGACTTCGGGAAATTCGTGATGATGCACCCGGCATTCCAGTCAGGTGATTTCGATACCAACTTTGTGAAACATTACTTTGAAGATCCGAAAGTGATGTGGGAAATGTTCAAAGATGAAAAAGCTGCTTTGGAAGCAGGAATCTCTAAAGTTTGGGCGGATTTGACAGATAAAACCAACAAAAATGCAGCATCCAGGGACATTACTTCAACCTGGAAATTACATGCACATTGATTGACATAAAATAGGAAATGGAAGAGGGGACACGATGCATCGCGTCCCCTCCTTTTTTTAAGATTTCCTTCTGTGATTAAAACAACTTGATTTTTACACCCAGCTGCAATCGGCTGTTGCGGTCAAAAGTCTGGTTGAAACCATTGCTTTTCGTAATGTCCGTGAAACCGTAATGATACAAAGCCTGAACTGACATGAACCGGCTGAATTGGTAAACATACCCGACAGATAAGGAAAAGTTGAAACGGTTAAACGTACTGTAATATAGTTTACTGTTCGCTCTTTTCGGGCTTTCGTCCGTATAATTGTCAATTTCATAACGTTCTCCCGGATCAACCAGTAAATACTCAATACCGAGCCCGGCTGTTACCTTGTGATTAGGCCACAATTGAAAATTCACTTGCGGGAACAAACTGATGTAATTCAGCGTGGTTTTATTCAGAATTGTTGTTGTTTTACTGGAATTGGTCGTATCGCCGACAATTCTCCGGTATGAAATTCTCGGAATAGCATGGTATTCCAGTCCAACACCGATCCCGATTTTGCGGGAAAGCTGGTAATTGTAGGAAAGCCCGATACTCTCCTTGAAGATAACACGATGTTGTAGTTCCTTCATCCCAAACATCGTGTTTACTCCAAGGTTCAGAAATAGCTGGTGTTTGCGCGGTTCAACTTTCGTTTGAAGTGAACCACTTTCCAGGCTGTCGATTGTTCGTTCGGATATGCTATCCTCGTTAAATGCCAGTAATGCCGGTTTGGACGGCAGATTGTTCAAATCCGGGTAGTAACCGGAGTCGCTTTCAACTCGTTCGTTCAGAATGTTCGTAACTACAGGTTGAGTCTTTAAAGCTGCAGAAGACGGAGCAATAGTATTTGCTTCATCAATAGGATTCGTGCGTTCTGTTTCTGTTTCGAAGGCAGTGATGATTTTTGCGCGGGTGCGTTTGTTTTTCAATGAGCTGCGCGATTTCCCGGAAATTTTAGACTGCGCTAACGCTTGTTTGTTTTGAAAGCTTTGTTTGCTCTTATTTTCAAGTTCTGTAGCATTTTTGTTCATAACAGCAGGTACGAACTTCGTTGCAGTTCTCTTTTTCGAAAGAATTTCATCATTTTCGTACCGGTTCAGGTTGCTGTCTGCCGTCGTAGAAATGGTGCCAATCCCGTTTTTGGCATCATCAGAAGAGATTGAATTTTGAGCAGAGACATTCTCATTCTGCACAGAAATTGTTTTGTCGGTAGTTGCTTTTTTATCAGCAGCATGTGAAGCCTCTCCTTTTGAAAGAAAGTAAATGCCCACCAATAAAACAGAAGCGAAACCCAATGCAGAGCTAAGCCACCAAATCAGGATGCGCCGCCGTTGTTTTTGCTTTTCGGCGTCATACAATGCAAAAGCATCTTGCATGTAACTTTCGTTGAATTCCAGTCCCTCGGGAATCGGATCGAATTCTATGTTGTTAAAATCTTCCATCACTTTCAATTAATTGATGTCTAACATTTTTCGCAATTTCCTTTTTGCATCCGAATAGTGCCACATACTTGTGTTTTCGTTGATGTCGAGCAAACTTGCAATTTCGTGGTGTTTGTAACCGTCGATGGTGTACAAATTGAATACGTTCTTGGTCATCGGGGGTAAAAGCTGTGCCTTTTCCCGGATTAATTCAATCTTTTCCCGGATGATCGCATCGTCTTCGTCGTCCCAGGAGGTTTGAGTGAATTGGGTTATATCTTCGGTAGGTCTGACGCGTTCCTGTTCGCGTTTTTCCTTTTTCAATTCGTTCAGAATGGTATTGATCAACACCCGCTTTGCCCAATAATCAAACGGGTTGTTCTGATCGTATTTTTTCAGGTTCAGAAGGATTTTTACAAATCCCAGGTTGAAAAAATGAACAGCCTGTTCCTTCCCGTTTGAATAACGATAGGCCGTGCCGATGAATTTGGCATAGCATTGCCTGTAAAAGAGTTCCTGCGCCCTCCTGTCTTCCTCAATACAACGTTTTATTAGTTCGATTTCCACAGAATGCTTTTTGTCGGATTAAAACTTAGCTGTTAAACCAATTGATAGAAGAGGACCGCCAAGTCCCACTTCTGTGAGTAAACTCATGCTTTCGCTGAAATTGTAACGCAAGCCGTAACAGATTCTGCTGGCAATCGGGAAACCACGGGAAACGTCCATACCGGAATTTTCCGGGACTATTCCGCCCATATTTTCTTCTTTGTGTTTGTTGAATTTCAGGTTAAATCCCAATGCCGTGTAGAAATAAGTATTCACTTTTGGACGATCCACAAAAAAATGACGCGTATAAACGATTTGGGTGCGTAAACGGTGCATGCTGTAAAACAGATTGCTGTTGGAAATCGTGTATCCCGAAGAATTCAAGTCCCAGATCGAATCGGTTCGTGTACCGGATGCTTTATACCCGTTGTAAGTTACCATCAAACCAAGACTGTTTTTCTTATCCCATTTGTAATCGAAACGCAGGAAAATCGGCTTGATTTTGATATCCGTAACAATCATATCCGTTTGCGAGGATTGAATGTTGTTAATACTGTCGACCGTGTAATAGGTCGTTGTTTCCTGGTTTGGGGAGTAGAAATAACTCACCAATCCATATCCTAAGGAAAGGTTAAACTTTTTATATGGTTTTTCAGCTTCCTGTGCAGCCCCGCTTACCGGCAAAAGCAACATGATCAGGAACGTAAATTTCCAAAAAGAACCCAATTGTATTGTCTTCATATAATTTGCTCAAAGATGAGATTTCAGTGAATAAACAAATCAAAAACCTTTGGTCACTCGTGATTTTTTTTTTCAATAATTCCGCCAAAATTAGACGGAATTATTGAAATTGAGTAGAATAGGCTGGAAAATAGGCTTAGAAACGGAAATGAAAACCGGCATTGAATAATGGTCCGCCGATTCCTACTTCAGCATTCACACCGAAGTGTTTCGAAAAGGAATAGCGCAATCCGGCATATGTTCTCAGGGAAACGGGGAAAACAATATTGTACGGGTATTCGTCTCTTGAAGTTGCTGTTCCGTTGATGAGCAATTTTCTGAATTGGTTGTTGATACCGATTCCGCCCCCGAGATACACATCCAGATTCGGGTTGGCAATCGGGAAGTGATATGCAACGCGGATTTGTGTTCTAAAACGGTTGATGATGTATTCCACATTGCTTTGGATACCGGTGTTGTACTCTGTTACAGTTCCGCTGGATTTTCGCTGCAGGTAATAAAAATCAATTCCCAGGCTGAATGACGGATTCAATAAATGGTCGTAGCGAAGACCGAAAGTTCCCAGGTTGTTAAACTTGTTGAATTCAAATTGATCCTGGTCATCATTGGTGGTTGACAAGGCCCGGAAACTTAAATTCGTAGGAGGCCCGTAGGAAACTTCCAGGTAATTTTTGCTTTTTGTAGCCGGTTCTTCCTGGGCAGAAACACATGTTCCGACAAGTAATAACATTCCGGTAAAGAGGTGCATTTTTTTGATTAATCGTTTCATGATATTTTGATTTATTGTTCTGATTATAAGACAATTTTCGGGTCAAAAACCTTGGGTCGAAACGAAGAAAAAAAATGTTTTTTTCAAAAAAAAAGTCCGCACTTGGCGGACCTTCTTCTCATAGGGCAGGGGTGACTAACGAGACTTATTGCTTGATGAACCTTATTTGTTCGGATGAACCGTTGGGGAAGTTCAATTCACAGAAATAAACACCGGATGTAAAATGACTTGTTTCTACCTGGTATAATGCTGCATTACCTGTCATTTCGAAGAGCTGCTTTCCATGAATGTCTTTCACGGAAATGCGTTCTACAGGTTGATCGCTTCGCACGGTAAGCAGGTTCGTTACCGGATTCGGGTAGACCTCAATTTGAGCAGTGTTTTCAGCAATTCCTGCAGTATTGTATACAAAGCCCAGATCGTCGAGATACAATTCGTTTGTAACCACAGATTCATCTGTTGTATTGGTGATGAAAACCTGGATGGAGTCCGGTGAAGCGTTGTCAAAATAATTGATCGGAACGCTGAAACGGATGTAGTTTGAACTGGCTTGTCCTTCAAACACGGCAACACCGATAGTTTCCGGACTGCTTGTACCTGAATTCCATTTGGAAGAACTGAATTCCAGGTGAAACGGTACATTCCCCGGAGAACTTAATTTATACCAGCCAATCAATGAGTCAGGCCGTTGATTAAACGGATACCCGATGGTTCCTGTGCCTTCTAATACATCGATTGTGCCAAGCATCAAAATTGCCGGAATCGTGTCCATTTCTCCATCACCCCCGATGTCGCTCACACTGGTTTTCAGCTTTAATGCATATGTTCCGTTATGAGCGTCTGTTGATTTAATTGCGGATGGATCTGCGCCGACCATCGTTAATGCGTTCATTCCCGACCAATATTGCGGATCTTCATAAAGCATTTGGTTGGTCCAGTTTTCAAACCCTCCGTTTGGCAATAATTGAGCATTCAGCGTACTTGCCGCACAAATGAATGAAATAAATAAGAATTGTTTTTTCATAGTGATTCTTTTCTTGTTTTAGTCTTTAAACAATTGCGAATCACAAAACCTTGGGTCAGGTAAAAAAAATGTTGAGATTTTTTATCAAGTAGAAATTTTTCTCTTCCTGCTTCTCGATACGTCCCGCATGTCATTCTCGATACGTCAGCAAAGCTGACTACTCGAATTGACATCTACGGGACACTCGAATTGACAGGAAGAGAAAACTTCAAAAATCACTTATATTTTCAGGCGCTAACTGCTGAAACTGTCTTATAAAGATTGGAGATGGCCTCAACCAGTTCGTGATCGCGTTTGGTGATTTTATGCTGATCGTGCGAATAAACCGCGATACTCAATTCGGAGCAATGCCTGATCGTCAGATCCGGGTGATGATCCATCTGATCGGCAACTTGTGCGATTTGAAGGACGAAATTCGCCAGCTCCGACTGATTTTTGAACTGCACGACGGTTCTAAATTGATGTGCTAAAAGATTCCAATGCATGAGTGTATTTTTTTGAAAGGATTTGTATTGTTTGTTCCAATTGTGTCAGGTCATTCAGCACGAAGTAATTTTGCTGGAGTTCGCTGGTGCAGAAATGGGTTCGGATAATCTGTTCCGCATCAAAAGGATGATGAACGGCTTCTCCAGAATCCGAAAGACTGGAAATCGATTCGTGAAAGGAAGAAATAATTCCCGCCCCGAAAATGCGGAGTTTATTGTTTTCGGAAATCAAACCGAATTCAATGGTAAACCAGTACAGACGCTGTAATTGCAGCAGGATTTCCGGGTTGTTTTTATGTGCTTTTCCCAGGATTCCGAATTGGTGAATGAAACGCGAATATCCCGGGTTGGAAAGCAGGGGAATGTGTCCGAAAATATCGTGAAACATATCCGGTTCTTCGAGGTAATCCAATTTGTCTTTTGAACGCAGCCAGGTAGAAGACGGGAATTTCTTCTCCGAAAGCAATTCAAAGAATTCGTCCACTTCAATCAATCCCGGAACGCAGGCAATTTCCCAACCGGTGTGTTTCGAAAACCATTCATTGATCTTTTCGAAATGAGGAAGCTGATATGCATTCAAAACAGGATACATCGATTCAAGCGCTTCCAGGTAATCGCGGGAAGCTTTGTGTTCCAGGTTTTCGATTTGTCGCTCAAATAAGGTCGACCAAACAGCTAAATCTTCTGCTGTGTACTGTTCAAATTGTTGTTTCATTTCAAAAAGAAAAAAAATGGATAAATAAAAAAAGCCCGATTCAAAAGAACCGGGCTTTTCAGCTATAAAGTTTGCATAACGACTTATTCGGTTCCCGGATTCAGAAACGCATAATAATAAGTACTGATGTGCATATGTTTGTTCATGCCACAAATGTAGAGAAATGTTTTATTAATAACAAATTTCGATTTGATTGTTTGTTTTTATTGTGAAATCAGTTGTCTGAGCGAAGTCGAAGACAACTACCCTGTCTTGTGCTTTTTCTTCTTACTCAAACTCACGGAGAAATTATCCGTATTCCCGACAATCTTCACCGTGATGAAACGCATTTTGTCCGTTTTGTATTGGACGGCGTCTTCCTGGTCGATGGAAACTTCCTCTTTCTTTCTTCCGAATAATTTTTTGAAACCGGCTTCCGTCACCATTTTCAAGGGAACACTGATGAGGTATTCCATGTTGGCTTTTGCGTCTTGTTTCCCGGAAATTTCCAGGTAGCCAAGAGACGTATTGATCCCCATTTTCGGAACGGTGATTTCTCCGTTTTTCATTTTCAGGTTGTTTTGAAGACTGTCGAAATGAATTTTGGAAAGATTCTTATCCTGGAAATAATCGGCTAAACTCTTCATTGGAGCATAGTTTTCCAAACGACCTTTCAGGACTTCAATCTTCAGATCGATTTCCGAATCATCCAGTTTCGGAGTCATGTCTGCGTGCATGTGAATTTTTCCTGTCAGAGAGCCGGATAATTTTCCGTGCAGGTTTTCAGCAACGAGGTGGTCCTGGCCGAAATTGTCGAACTTCAATAACAACTGATCCAGCTGGATGTTTTTGATTGTCAGGTTCGGACGGAGATAAATATGTTTTTTATCCGTTGCAGTAAAATATCCCGTCATCCCGATTTCACCTCCGGCAGCATGCAGGTCGCATTTCGAAAAGGAGACATGATGATTGCTTTTGGTGTGAAACTGCGTATTCAATTGTGTAATGTGGTATTTATGGTATTTCAGATCGTGGACGATGAAACTGAATTCCATTTCCGGGAAGGGAATGTCGTAAATGCTGAACACATTGTCGTGATCTACCTTTTGAACAGCAGCCGCTGAAGAAGCTTTCGGAGCTTGTTCGGTGTAATTGATCAATTGGTCGATATCCAATCTGTTCGATTTCAGGTGAATCAGGTTATCGCGTTTTTTCAGCTCGGGATTGTCTCCCAAATAGTAATTCATATCCAGGTGCAAGTCCGAATTCCCGATTTTTGCATCCATCTCTTTTACGGCCAAATGCTCGTTTTCCAAATGGAATCTTCCGTCCAGACGATCAATGCGCAAAGGATGAATTTTCATTTTTGCAGTGAAATGGTCGAGTTGCAAATCCGTTGATTTTAACCCGTGATCGAAATGCATCGCTACATTTCCATGGAATTTCAATTGATCCAATTCTTCGTGCCGGTAATCCACCGGGATGAAATTCTCGCCTTTGTACACCAGCAAATCTTCCAGTTTCAGTTTATTGGAATTGAGCTTGAAATCAATGGTTGTGTTTCCATTCAGTTTGTCTTCGAACCAGAGATTGTAGTTCAGAATTCCACCATTGAAATGAAAATCGGATTGATCGATTTGCCCGGTAAAATCGACCACTTTGAAATTGTCCTCGCGAATAATGACATCGGCGTGGAAATCGTGTAAAACATGCGGGTAATGTTTCAGTTTGGCATACAGATCATCGACATAAAATTCTCCCAAAGGAAGCGTCGGGGATTCTGTAATAGCTTTGGCACTGGTGATGAATTTGAATTGAGCACGCAAATTTGTCAGCTCTTCGTCAACTTGAGGTTTTGCGTCGGCGCTCGATTTGGAAAGTTCCCCGAAATCCATGCGTTTGGCTTGAATAGTCAATTGGGTCGCCACAGGAATATCCGTGTGATGAATGATTGCGGGAAGATCGCTGATTAATCCGGAAATCGTAACGTCGCTTCGACCTACATGCATATTGATAAAGTCGATTTTTGCCTGGTGGCCATCCATGTGTGCCATAACATCAATGTCGTGAATCTTGTAAGGAAGTTTTTTTGAATTGAACGACAGATTTTTGACTTCCAGCTTACTTTCATAGGCTTCATTCAGTTTTTCAATGCTTTTTTCAGGATGATCCAGGTCGATGATGTCTTTAAACTTCATAGTCAGTTTCACGTTTCCTTTCAATCCGGTAAGTTCGCGGGAATTGATGAATTTAGCCAGGAAATCCAGGTTGAAATCCGAGATCAGTTTCATATCGACATTCGGTGCGTTGAAGTTCGAAACTTTGATCAACCCGGTAAACTTCCCGGTTTCCGGTCGGGCGCTGAAATCCGAAATCCCGAATTCCATGGTTTCCAATGAACGTTTTTCGCCATTGGTAAAATAACCTTTGAAGCGGATTCCGTCTACTTTTTTATGTGTCAGTTCGTTGCTGAAGAATGCATCTTTGCACCCGAAATCGGCCCTGATTGCGGGCATCATTCCATTGAGCGATTTCCCTTTGATGGAAGCTTTGAAATAGAGTTTTCCGCGATTCTCATATTCTTCAAATACTTTGATCAATTCTTCCGGAGCCAATGCAATGAAGAGATTGAAATTCGGTTTGTCTCCGTGCAGCTTCAAGTCCAGGTCCATTTCATGGGCAAGATCAATTTTTCCTTCAATTCCGAAAAAGGAGTTCTCTAACTGGATTTCCGTTGGATTAATGGTGAGGAAATTACTTACCTGGTCGAAGAGGATTTCCGTTGCAAACTGCAAATGTTTGTGTTGAATGAAGGTCGGTTTTCCGTGTTGAGAGATCGAAAGCTGAAATTTGCTGTCCAGTTCCGTGTCAATCACATCGTTTTTGATCTTGAACTTGCTGGTTGCTTTTTCAATATCCAGGTCGATCAAAACCTGGTTGGCTTCGTTGTATTTCCGGATATCGATATGATCGAGTACGATTGATTTCAGGTCGAGGTGCAGTTCTTCTTCAATTTCTTCTGTCTTTTTGGTCGATGAAAGCGCATTGAGGAGATTCAGACTTCCGTCCAGGTGCTGTGTCAGATTGATTTTCCCGTTTTTCGCTTTAATGGACTTGATTTCTGTTTTCCCGGAAATAATGGTCCAAAGATCAAAACCAACGTATACATCCTGAATTTTCAGAATCGGTTTGCCGTTTTGTTTCTTTTCTTCATAAATCCGGATATCTTCCAAATCGATCGAGATGTGCGGGAAATTGGCAAAGGGAGAAACGTGACTTCCTGCAATCCTGATTTCGCCTTTAAAATCCTTGTTTAAAGTAGTGAGTAATTCCTGGACGAGGGCATCCTGTTTCCAGTAAACAACCAGTATGATAAGTGAAAAAAGCAGGATTGGAGTAATGATCAAATACAGGACAAAACGCTTCCAGAATTTTTTTGTGACAAACAATTTCATGATACGGAAAAATGAACTCCGTTTAAAATTAGGTAATGTATTGCTTGTCTAGTCTTTAGAGGCTAAATTCTAATCTCATTTTAATGTCGGCAACCTGTTTCGGATTCAAAGATTTTTAACGGATGAAAACCGGAACCGGAAATTTTACGAATCCATTGAATTTTTATAGAATTCGGATTATCTCGAACCAATTTTAATGCTTACCTTTAGCGCACCAAAAATTTAAAAAGTTGTCATGAACTTACACGAATATCAAGGAAAATCAATTTTACAGAAATACGGCGTAGCAGTACAACGCGGTGTTGTTGTAGAAAAAGTAGAAGATGCAATTGCTGCAGCTAAAAAATTGACAGAAGAAACAGGAACAGGTTGGTATGTGGTTAAAGCACAGATCCATGCCGGAGGACGCGGTAAAGGAATCGTGGAAGAAACTGGTTCTAATGGTGTAGTTTTGGCAAAAGGTATTGACCAGGTAGAAGAGAAAGTAAAAGGAATTCTTGGTGGTCATTTGGAAACAGCTCAAACAAACGGGAAAGGGAAATTGGTAAGCAAAGTATTGCTTGCTGAAGACGTTTATTACCCGGGAGAAGCTGAAGTAGAAGAGTTTTACATGTCAGTTTTGCTGGATCGTGAAAAAGGCCGTAACATCATTATGTACTCAACAGAAGGTGGAATGGATATCGAAACAGTTGCTCACGATACTCCGCATTTGATCTTTAAGGAAGAAATCGATCCGCGTGTAGGAATTCAAGGATTCCAGGCTCGTAAGATTGCTTTCAACTTAGGATTGTCAGGAGAAGCATTCAAGCAAATGACTAAATTCGTTGTTGCTCTTTACAGTGCTTACGAAGGATGTGATGCTTCGATGTTCGAAATCAACCCGGTTTTGAAAACATCTGATAACAAAGTAATTGCAGTTGACGCGAAAGTAACATTGGATGGAAACGGATTGTTCCGTCACCCGGACTATGCTGCAATGCGTGATACAACGGAAGAAGATCCGTTGGATGTTGAAGCAGATGCTGCAGGATTGAACTTCGTGAAATTGGATGGTAACGTTGCTTGTATGGTAAACGGTGCTGGTTTGGCGATGGCTACAATGGATATTATCAAGTATTCCGGTGGTAACCCGGCAAACTTCCTGGATGTTGGTGGAACTGCAGATGCTGAGCGCGTTGAAAAAGCATTCCATATCATCCTGAAAGATCCGAACGTAAAAGCAATTTTGATCAATATCTTCGGAGGAATTGTTCGTTGTGACCGTGTTGCTCAAGGAGTTGTTGACGCGTACAAAAACATCGGTACTATTCCGGTTCCGATCATTGTTCGTTTGCAAGGAACAAATGCTGAAGAAGCGAAGAAAATCATCGACGATTCAGGATTGAATGTACATTCAGCAGTATTGTTGCAGGAAGCAGCAGATAAAGTAAAAGAAGTATTGGCGTAAGTCAATTCCAACGATAATAAAAATCCCCGGTAACTGAGCGTAGTCGAAGTACCGGGGATTTTTTGTTTTCCTAACCTGCCGTCCCTTTGAGGGAATTTCCCGCAGTACCGATAATTATCGGTATCGCAGAGATTTTGCCTTGCTGTCACTTTGGGTTTTTGCAATTTCATAGTTGGGTTAAAACAGGAATTGGCTTGTAAAAGTATCCCGCAGTAGTAGCTAGCAATGAACCGTTTCTTAGCCCCAGAAACCCTTGCTGTTATTGGCCTGTTCGCAATATCGCGAACTTGCAACTGAGTGTGGAAAATGGCTTGTTCCTGGTAATCTTCCATCCTTAAAAACTTCAAATTTTCCCATAGAGAGATACTTTCTGTCACAGTGGTTTTTTGCCGGTGTGGATATTCTTTTGAAATCCAAATTACCAGCAAAAGTATCGGGAAGTGAACAGGAGTAAATTTTTTATTACTTCGTAATAAGAACCTCATCCAGATTTTTTTTTCATTTGGATAGCAACCGTGTCATTTTTTTTGCGTTACCTTTGTGCCGGCGCTGAAGCTTCTGCCCAAGCGTTGTTGACGATTACAAGAATCAAGAATTAGTATTAACAATTTTAAAACCAAAGCAAATGTTCAAGTTACAAGCTACATGGAGTGCACCGACTGGCAAGGCTAGTTTGCGCGGGCTTTGGATTTTCCACTGAATTGATATTTAAACAAAACAGCATATGAAAATCCGAAGCCATTGAGGTTTCGGATTTTTTTGTTTTGGTGGTTGAGCGGAGTCGAAACCACCACCATTTCCCCGAAATCTCTTCCAGACCCGAATTGGGTTAATCAAAAGTTAAAAAAAATTGGACTGATTTGAATTCAGCCCAATGGATCAGGCAGGTAGAAAACTTCAAAATCGAAGCTGTTGAAAATGTACGATACTTAGTTCACACGAGTGAATGATGCATTGGAAAATTTCGGATAACGCAGAGATTGGAATTTTGCTTCTGTCGGCTAAGAAAATTTTATGGGAAGTAAACTAAAAGGGAAAGACCTGTTAAAAATAGGTTTTCCCGGAGACAACTCTGTGAACATCGCCTTAGGGCTGATCAGCAGATATAAAAAGAAAGAAAGTAAAGAACGAATTCTTGCAGAATTGACAGAATTGCTTCATTTTCCGGACCAGTACATCGGAGACGGAATTTGGGGGAAAGTAGCAGAAGGCTTAATTGCCCCGGTAGAAGTGAAATTCAACGAACTAAAGGTCGAACGCTCACCGTTTTTGATCTACGGCGAAAACGAAATTGATGAACAAACGAAACACCAGTTTTATCAATCCCTGAAATTGCCGGTTTCGGTTCAGGGAGCGTTGATGCCGGATGCGCACTACGGATACGGCTTACCGATCGGTGGAGTTTTAGCAACGAAAAATGCAGTGATTCCTTACGGAGTCGGAGTAGATATCGGTTGCCGCATGTCGATGACGATTTTTGATGCACCGGCTTCATTTTTTAACGGAAGAACGCACCAATTGGAGAACCTGCTTTCGGAACATACCAAGTTCGGAATGTATGAAACGCACAAGGTGAAACACGATCATGAAGTGTTGGAAAGTTCCCTGTTTCGCGAAATTCCTTTGTTGAGAAAGCTTCATGGAAAAGCGTATCAGCAATTGGGAACTTCAGGAGGAGGAAACCATTTCGTAGAGTTCGGAACCGTGACGATTACAGCTACAGATGCCGGAGTTCCTCCGGGTGAATATTTGGGGTTGTTGAGTCACAGTGGTTCACGTGGATTGGGAGCAGCCATTGCGAAACAGTACACGCAAGCTGCGATCAAACAATGTCCTTTACCAAGACAAGTGCAACATCTGGCCTGGCTGGATTTGAATACACACGACGGCCAGGAATACTGGAAAGTGATGAATCTCGCCGGAGAATATGCCAAAGCATGTCACGATGATATTCACGCAAGATTGACCAAAAAGTTGGGGCTTCGCATGTTGATGACGATAGAGAACCACCACAATTTTGCATGGAAGGAAACGGTGAATGGCGAAGAGTGCATTGTGCATCGGAAAGGTGCTACGCCGGCAGGTTTGGGACAGCTGGGAATTATTCCCGGAAGTATGACCGCGCCTGGATTCATTGTCAGAGGTTTAGGAAACGAAGCGAGCATCAATTCCGCATCTCACGGAGCAGGCCGTTTGTATTCGCGCTCTCAGTGTAAAGGACGCTTTACGAAGAGCGAAATGATGAAAACATTGGCAGATTCCGATGTGAGCTTAATCGGCGGAGCAGTAGATGAATGTCCGATGGCATACAAGAATATTCACCACGTGATGGGAAATCAGCAGGAATTGGTAGAAACAATCGGGATATTTTCGCCGAAGATTGTAAGAATGGATAAGAGCCAGCGGTAGCTGGTGAAGATTGAGCGAGGCAATATTAAATTGCTTCAGCGAAGGAAAAAATGTTAGTGCAGACATGAAGAAGCACACAACAAGAACAAATGGAAACAACAATTTTACATATTACAACTGCGAAAGGTCCTTTGGAATGCCAATTGGCTGCCGGGAAAATCCTGGGCGCTTTGATCGCAGACCTGAGAACAAAAGGATTGCAGGCAGAAACGCTGGAACGCACTCCCGGCGCTGAAAACGGAACAATTCTTTCCGCAACAGTGCAGGTAAAAGGGGTGAACATCCAACCACCTGTTCAAACCTGGTTAGGGACGATTTTATGGATTCAAAAAAGTCCGTATCGTCCCAACCATGGGCGAAAGAACTGGTTTGTGGGAATTTACGAGATGAAAACACCGGAAAAACTGACCTGGAAGGAAGACGAATTGGTTTATCAATCTGTGAGAAGCAGCGGATCCGGCGGACAACACGTGAATAAAGTGAGTTCAGCCATTCGAGCGATTCATCCGCCGACAGGAACGATGGTTTTTGTACAGGACAGCCGTTCACAGCTTCAGAATAAGAAACTGGCACGTGAACGCATGCGTGAAAAGCTTGAAAAAGTGCAGTTACAGCATATGATCGACAAGGTGAATCAGCAATGGTCACAGCATCATGAACTGGAACGCGGAAACCCGGTAAGAACCTTTACAGGGATGGATTTCAAGCCGAAAAAAGCAGCGAAAACCTTCAAAAAGCAACGAAGTCAATTGAAGCAAGAATTATACAAGGAATTAAAGTATGACAACAAATAATTACCTGATCAAAGCGTTGGAAAGTTATCCGTACGATTTGGAACAATGCATGGAATCGCTGAATTATGCCATGGCGTATGAAGACAATAACCCGATTGCGTATTGTTTAATGGGAAGAGTTCATTTGGAAATATTCAAGGATTATCCGACTGCAAACAGCTATTTCAGAGAGGCGATTGCTTCCGATGTGAATTACCTGGAAACATACGGCTACTTGTTGGAATGCCTGTTGATCCAGGCAGATTTCGAAGAACTGAAAAAGCTCCTGGTTTTTGCCGGAAAACGCAAAGGAATGGATCGCGCCTTGCTCTTTTATTATGAAGCCATGTTGTTGGAACGACAACTGAAATTCAAAAAAGCGCTTAAAATGATCAAAGAAGCGATGATCCAGGCTCCAAGCTCTTCCTTCCTATCGGATCTGGAAGAAATGAAACGACGTGTTGAAAAGAAAATTGCTTTGAAATAACGAAGTGAATAACCGTTCAAATGTCCCTGATTATCGGGGACATTTTGATTCATACCACTCAATCAACGGACTTGTGATTTTCTGAAATAAACAGTATTTTGATTTGCATAATTTACAGAAACAATGAAACTTCTCTGCTGCTTACTGATTTTCATGATAGCACATCCTGTAATCAGTCAGGTGAATGAAATCGAAGGGAGAATTGTGGAACAATCAAACAATGCAGAAATTCCTTTCGCGAATATTCATAACCGGTCGATCCGGAAAGGAACCATTAGTAATACAGACGGTTTTTTTAAGATTCAAATTGAAAACTGGACGGATACGATCCTGGTTCATGCGGTCGGGTATCAATCTCAAAAATTGATACTCAGTGAAGGGAACTTGTTTTACATCGTAAAGATGAAGGAAAACATTACCGAATTGGGAGAAATCACCGTAATGCCTAAAGAAAACAGCTACCTCTTTCAATTGCTCGCTTCATGTAAAGACCATCCGAATAAGATCAAACAGGAAGCAAAGTCTTATTACGAATTGAAAACGGTTATTGATGATAAACAAGTGGAATTGGTTGAAGGCTTTTTTAATACCGCGATCTCCGGTTATGAATTGTCCGGGCAAAAATTAAAAGCAGGGAGAATTGCCATGCAGGCCTATGATGAAAAAATGCGCATGTTTATTTCTGCCGAAAGCTCAAGGGCTATTTTAATGTCGAAAGTGATGAGTGAAACACCTTATTTTCCTTTGAGTCCCTTCGCAATGAATCGTAAAAATATGCAACGCAGCTTCTACCTGAACCTGGATCGGAAATACCTGGATGATAACCTCGATTCGATTGTTGTAATCACTTATTTCCCAAGGGAAAGATCCGGAAATTATTATAAAGGAAAGATCTGGCTGAACATTACAAGGAACAGGCTCGTAAAACAGACTATGAATTGTGAAAATTGCAGGGTTCATCCCTTTTTACCTTTGTTTGATACAGATAGTATTTTGGGAGTTGACCTTCACATTACGAAAACATTTGCATCCGGTAATGAAAAACAATTGTTCAATCACGTGGATTTTAACTACGAAATTGCTTACAAAAGCCGGTTTGGAAAAGTGACCGAGCATGTGTATCAAATCAAAACGAATGCGCTGTTGTATGCCTATGATTACAATGAAATCTTTTTCATTCCGAAGTTTGAATTCAATAAAACAGCTACCGATTACCGAAAGATTCTTTCACTACCCGTGAATGATTTTTTCTGGGAATACAATGATGAATACCGTGTGAATGATCATCAAAACAGCAATCGGATTTTCTTTTCGGATTCGAATACGGTTACGAACAGAAATTACTTAACGAAAAAGGATTCTCCCCTGAAAAAAGGATTTTATAAAGAACCGTATGTCAAATGGTCTCCTAACAGGATTCTTTTCAGGGAAAGCATTCCCGACACGGTGGTTAACGACATGAAGATTGCCTTAGAAGACCGGAACTGCAATCTGTCGGTGAAAATTTTTTTGGATCAAAATGTATACAAAGATTCAACGAATATCCTGACATGTACCATTTTTGATCCGTATGAGAGTTATTACCTGCTTCCGATTGATGAGATCACTCACTGTTTTATGAATATTTACTTTGATCTCTGTGAAATAGAACGTAGAAAATTAGAATTGATTTTGAAAAACCGCGATGCAAGTCGTGCTGAACTTGAAGCAATCTATGAAAAGTTTATGGTGGGTTATCGTCTGATGAAGGATACCTATTTCAGATCGGTTGATCATGGAAGGAATAAAAGGGAATTGATTAAATGGAATGAAGTTGTCAAAAAAGAATTACAGATAGATAATATTGAAATGTTTAAATTGTTTCAAGACGAATGAACGATGCACTTTCTGGTTTGCCGAAATAGAGATTCATTCCCCTCGGATGATTTAAAAAACAAAATGTGTTCCGAACAGGTAACATGTTGAAATTCCTTGTACTTTTGCGCCAGAAAAGTTAAAAAATTGCAACTGAAACAACTAATTCTAGTTACCACCTTCATCTTTCAAGCGCTTTGTTATTCGCATGCAGGAGAAGTGGATTCATTATCCGGAAATGTGAATCTCCTGGTCAAAAAGATCCGGAAAACGCATGTCAAACCTCGCGATATTGATGCCGCATTCGGGAACCAGGTTCACGAGTATTTCCTGTCATTTGTAGACGGTGAAAAGGAAATTTTCAGAACGGAAGACTTAACTTACCTCAAAGGATTGAGTTCCAAATTGCCGGAAGATTTTCAAAACGGAAAGCAATTTTATTTTGCAGAATTCGAACGGATTTTCCGCGCACGCTCCGCAGAAATAAAAAACATTCAAAAGAACTTTTTGAGTAAAGCAGTTCCGGTTACAAGTACCAAAAAAGTGTTGATCAACGGAAATGTCGACTTAACGGCAAGTAATTTCAAATCGTTTTGGGAAGAACGTTTAATCCTTTCTGTTTTTTCGGAAATGGTGGATTTGTACCCGGATGATGCAGAAGCATTTTCAACAGATTCCCTGGTTGCATTCGAAAAGAAAGCGCGTTTGAAAGTGGAAGCCAATTATGCGAATTACTTTGCAATGTATGAAGGCAAAAAGTTGTTGCAGGAAATGTATCTCGGGGCTATCGCAATGAGTTTTGATCCGCATACCTTGTACTTCAGTCCGTCTCAAAAGAACCGCTTTTTTGAAGAACTTTCCTCCCAAAAAGAAAAATTCGGGATCAGTTACCGCCTGGATGAACAAAACAGGGTAGTACTAAGTGATATTTTGCCCGGAAGTTCAGCATGGCTGAGTAATCAACTGGTAAGCGGAGACCAGATTTTGCGGATTAAATTCGGCTGGAAAAGTACTTCGTGGCTGGATGTTCAACCCGGTTCTGCCGGATTGAAAGAATTATCCGAAGCATTTGGTCGTTATGAAGGCAAAGAAATTTCTCTCCTGGTAAAAACGAAAAACGGGGAAGAAATCCAGGTGGATCTGGAAAAAAGACCGGTTTATAACGACAATGACAATATCAAAAATGCTTTGCTGGCAGGTGAGAGAAATATCGGCTACATTTCATTACCGGACTTTTATTCGGGCTATTCAGCAAGTGAAAATGAACAAGGCTGTGCGAACGACATGGCCAAATGCATTCTGAAACTGAAGAAAGACGGAATTCAGGGCTTGATCCTGGATTTGAGAGGAAACGGAGGAGGTTCGTTGTATGAAGCCGTTGCGTTATCCGGAATATTCATCGATTACGGACCTATTTTGGCAATCTCCGACAATGCCGGAGCAGTTAAAGTATTGAAAGACATTAACCGCGGATTTATCTACGACGGTCCGTTGATGGTATTGATTGACGATGGAAGTGCATCTGCATCTGAAATTGTGGCGGCGGTTTTACAGGATTACAAAAAGGCAATCATTGTAGGAGTTCCAAGCTACGGAAAAGCAACCAGTCAATTAGTAAGACCGCTGGATCCGTTGGTTGGCGATTTTTCATCCATCAGGGAAAATCCCGATTACGGTTATGCGAATATCACGGAAGGTTTTTTATACCGGGTAAACGGAGAAAGCAATCAAATTCGTGGAGTGATTCCGGATGTGTTGCTGGGAATGTCGGCATTGGATTCAACGGAACACCGCGAAAGAAAATATCAGAACGCGTTAGTTCCGGCTCCGATCGACAAGAAAATGGTTTATTCTCCTTCAACCGTTGAGTTACCTGTCGGAACGCTGAAAAGTTTTTCGGAAACGCAGCGGAAGTCAGGAGTTTTCGGGAAATACTACGACATGCTGAATGCAATTGCCGGGGATTATGACCAAAACAAAACGATCCCGCTGGATTTTCAATTGTATTGGAACGAAGCGTTGAAAGACAGGAAACTGAAAGAAACCTTCAAAACATTGAACAATGAACTGAACCCGGTGTTTCAGATTTCTTCCAATTCTTTCGACAAAACAGTGTACGATCAAAACCCGATTCTTCAGAAATATTTCGAAGACTTTAAAACACGATTAAACTCAGATATTGAACTCTTTGAAGCGGTTGGACTCATGAATGAGTGGCTTCAAACAATTAAATAGTAAATAACAAAACCAATGAAAAATCAAATTTCAACATTCATCCTGGCCCTTTGCTTTTTGGGAGGAATCAATGTGTATGGACAAACTGCTGTGGATTATATGAACGTATTTACAGCAGAATATGGAAAAATCCAGCAGGATATGTGGGATTACACCAGTTCTGTTTCACACGGAAAAAGCGCCCGTAAAGTGGAAAAAAGAAGAGCCGAATTGATCCAGACGTCCAACCAGGCTTTGAGCAAGGCAAAAGCAGCAAAAGGGTACAACGGATCTACACAGTTCCGGGATTCGGTAGTGGAATACTTCCGCATCACGAACCTGGTTTTGAAAGAAGATTACGCGAAAATCGTAGACATGGAAGCGGTTGCTGAAGAATCATACGATGCGATGGAAGCGTATATGCTGGCAAGAGAACGCGCAAATGACAAATTATTGGAAGCATCCAAAATGGTCGAAAGAGAGCAGCATTCATTCGCAGCATCCAACAATATCAAATTGATCGAATCGGAGAATGCATTGGACAAGAAAATGGAAGTTGCGGGTAAAGTATATGATACATACAATGAAATTTACCTGATTTTCTTCAAAAGTTTCAAGCAGGAAGTGTATTTGATGGATGCGATCGGAAGAAAAGACATCAACGCAATTGAGCAAAACAGAAATGCGCTGGTTGCAGCTGCAAAAGAAGGGTTGAAGAAATTGGAAGCAGTGAAACCATATGCAAACGATAAAAGCATGGTTGAAGCGACTAAAAAACTATTGAATTTCTACATTGATGAAGCGGAAAATGAAGTTCCTAAAATGTCTGATTACTTCATGAAATCTGAAAATTTCGAGAAAGTGAAAAAAGCATTTGACGAGATTCCGGAGAAAAAAAGAACGCAGGCGAATGTGAACGAATACAACAAAGCGATCAATGAAATGAATGCCGCAGTGAATGCTTACAACGCAGCGAACCAGACATTGAATAAAAAACGTTCGACATTAATTGACGGATGGAACGGTTCAGCGGATAAGTTTACGGATACGCACGTTCCGAAAGGGAAGTAAGAGAAAGCATAGCTTTCGATGAGAGACAAACGTTAGTGCAGTCTTAAATTAGATATGATCGAAACCGATTCAGCAATGAGTCGGTTTTTTTGTGAATCAAAAGCTTTGCGCTCTTTGCTGCTTTGCGTTTAATTATGTAATTGATTTAACAAACGCTAAGATGCAAAGGACGCAAAGGGTTTTATAATCATCCACTAAATTTTCATACAGAGTATAAAATTAAATTTTGCGTGATCAGCGGGAAAATTCCCTATCTTGGATCAAACTTAAAACCATTCAAATCAATGATTAAACGAACACTTGCAGTTTCAATTCCCCTGCTGATTCTTGCTTCCTGTAATGTGAATCCGCCGAATACCGTTGACGGTCTTCAACTAAATCAGCAATTGATAGACACTTCCGGAACGAACATCGAAACACGGATTCTGCCACCCGAAGGATTTAAACGGAAACAACTCGATAGCACCGGTTTTGGTTTCTACCTGCGGAATCTTCCTTTGAAACCGGATGGATCAGCTGTTCATTTGTATAACGGATCACTCAAAGGAAATCAAAGTGCACATGTGGCAGTTGTCGATATGTCAGTGGGAAAACGTGATTTACAGCAATGCGCTGATGCCGTGATGCGACTGAGAGCCGAATACTTGTTTCATCAGAAACGTTATTCGGATATTCATTTCCGTTTCGTCAGTGGGTTTGATTGTGCGTATTCCAAATGGCGGGAAGGAAACCGGGTCGTGATTCATGGAAATTCCGTTTCCTGGCAGAAAACTGCCGGAGAAGACAAAAGCTATGCTTCGTTTCTGAAATACATGGAAACGGTTTTCAACTATGCAAGTACGCTTTCGTTGGATAAAGAACTGCGTTCCGTCGAATTGAAAGATGTGGAAATCGGGGATGTGCTCATTCGAGGCGGATCACCGGGGCATGCAGTCATCGTAGTCGATATGGCAATTAATGCAGAAGGAAAAAAGCTGGTGCTTTTAGCTCAAAGTTACATGCCGGCACAGGAAATCCAGGTATTGATGAATCCAATGAATTCTAAGCAATCTCCGTGGTTCGATTTGGAAGAACGCATGAAAATCTATACTCCGGAATGGACTTTTGAAGCATTTCAGCTGAAGCGATTTGAGAAGTGATGAAAGGGAGAAGGGAATAATTCGAAATGAAAAATTCAAAATTCAAAATTTAAAAGACTCATGCACATAGTTGTGTATCGGGTTGCTTTTTTACTTCAATTCGCTACTTTAGAGAGACAGAACGGATTCCTTGCGAATTTTTGAATTTTTCATTTTGAATTTACAGTATCTTTGTATCCATGAATTTCTTGAACAAGAGTATGATTAAATATAAGACAGCCGAAGAAATTGAAATTATGCGCCAGGCAGCGCAGGTAGTAAGCAGAACTTTGGGAAAGGTTGCTGAAATGATGCGTCCTGGAGTAACTCCTTTGGAATTAGACAAAATGGCGGAAGCATATATCCGTTCACAAGATGCTATTCCGGGTTTTTTAGGTTTGTACGGTTGTCCGAGTACTCTGTTGATTTCCGTGAATGAGCAGGTTGTTCATGGTTTACCGACTGAAAGACCGATCCAGGAAGGTGATATCGTTTCTGTGGATTGCGGAGCGGTTTACAAAGGTTATTACGGAGATCACGCGTATACATTCGCAGTAGGGAAAATTTCCGAAGCAAAGCAAAAATTGCTGGACGTGACATTGGAGTGTCTGTATTTAGGAATTGAGCAGGCAAATACCTCTAACCGTATGGAAGACATTGGCTGGGCGATTCAGACGCACGCTGAAAAACACGGTTACGGAGTGGTGCGCGAATTGGTTGGTCACGGATTAGGGAAAACCTTACACGAAGATCCGCAGGTTCCGAACTACGGAAAACGCGGAAGAGGAAAGAAAATCATGAACGGTCTGACGATCGCAATCGAACCGATGATCAACATGGGAACCGAAAAAGTCATTCAATTGGAAGATAACTGGACAATCGTTACTGCAGACGGGCAACCAAGTGCGCATTTTGAGCACGATATTGCTGTTGTAGACGGAAAACCGGTGATTCTTTCCACATTCGATTACATCGAAGAGGCTTTGGCAAAAAAGAATGATTAGCGAGCGGATCGTTTTACTTGCCATCTTAACGGCATGTATGTTCGGATTATCCACCCTCATGCGGGATGGCGTATTCCTGCTTCCTTTTGTACTTTATAAATTCGGATTATTCCTGGTAGCGGTGATTTTACTGATTGCCAACCGGGCGAAAATCCGCTTACCTGAAATCGCGCTGCTACTCTGGACTTTTTCACTCGTACTGTCATCACGACCGGTTTTTGAAGTTGTTTTTGGAGAAAATTACCTGCGTCAGCACCAGGAAGAACTATTGGTGTTTTCAACCTGGAGTTTATTGAGTTTCGTCGTTTTCTTCTTTGTCTGGCAGATTCTCATTGCTTTAAAGGACAAAACCATTTTCCGCTGGCTGCAGATGATCAACGCATCACTCATCATGATTTGCTTCTTCATGAATATGTACGAATGGATGATTGTTCCGTTCTGGATGTGGATGCTGAGTGTTTTCCTGAGCAGAAACGAAAATCCTTTACATAAATCCTTCGCCGGATTGTACGGTTTTGTGTTTTTGAGCGCTTGGATTTCGGGGCTTTATTTCGGCAAAGATGCGATTCTGGGTGTAACATTAGTGGAGTTTCATATTATAGGAACATAGAGTTACCACTTATGAAAATCGGTTATTTTTTGTTGTTCTTTTTTCCCTTGTTTCTTTCTGCTCAAACAGCACAGGAACAGATTCCGTTTGTATTGAAAACACCTCCGAGAAATGTCGAAAAGTACACCAAATCATCCCGGAAAGACCAGATTTTCCTTGAAACAGCGTTCAATAATGCCATTTTTTCAGACAAAGCAGCTTTGCAATCCGTTAAGGATAAAGTCATCCTGAAAATAGAATTAGTATACACGACCTACCGGAAGTCCGAAACATTTGACCAGCACGGATTGAATAAAAAACGCCTGGAAAGTTTGTTTTTGTCGGCTCCGAATTGTTTGAACCAGGAAGGAATCGAATGGATTTTGATGGCCCAGACCGGTTGTACTTCCGCCGAAGCCGGGAAAGATTTCTTTCATGGTTTCGTGATTACATACCGCGATCTTCCGGATGCCGTTTCTGCGAAAGTGGAAACGAATTTTATCCGCGAAGTGGTCGCGGGAAAAATCAAATCGTATGCTTACGACACGTATTTGAAACGGGAAACAGAGAAGATCAAACAAGATTCTTTGGATGATGCAGGACCCGTTATTGTGCTTCCCAAATTTCCGCACAGCGAACAGGCGCGAATCAATTACTTTTCGAAATACCTTGCATTTCCGCCGGAGTCTTCCAAACCTGCTAAGATTGATGTGCAGTTTATTCTCAGCAAAGAAGGAAAGATCACCAAAATCGTTTTCCCGAATAACCCGGAACCTTCGCCTTACAAGGATGAGGTAAGGGAATTCATTAAAAACATGCCCGATTGGACGCCTGGAACGATTAACGGAAAGCCCAGCGAATGTATGGTGCAGTTTTCGGTCGATTTTATGAACCGGGGAAGTGTGATTCCTTCACCGCTGGAAATTTTCGCAACGGAAGTTCCTCCGAAATTGAAATCCAAATTACCGGCTTACGATTACAATACCATCAAGCCGACACCGTCTTCGAACCAGGTTTCGAATGCCTTGCAGAAATTGAAATGGGAAAATACAACACTGGTTTGTGATGTGACGGGAAGTATGGCTCCTTACAATGCACAAATCATTGAGTTTATCAATAACCAGCTGAAAAATAAACAGGAAGCACCGCAGCAATTTGTGTTTTTCAATGATGGCGACGATAAGAAAGACAAGTCGAAGAAAGTAGGGCAGACGGGTGGAATTTATGCCTGTAAGTCAAACAGCCTGGATTCGATTTCTGCGGTGATGATTACCGCGATGGAAAAAGGTTCGGGAGGAGATTTACCGGAAAACAACGTGGAAGCCCTTCTGAAAGCATTGGAAATCTACCCGAAAACGAAGAAACTTATCCTGATCGCAGACAATTTTGCATCACCGAGAGATATGTCGTTGGTGAAAAATGTCGGAGTTCCGGTTCATGTGCTGGTTTGTGGCGGAACCGTTCTGAACGAAGATTACCTCGACCTGGCTTACCAGACAAAAGGATCGATCAGTTTTGCAGGAAAAGAATACACCGATTTCCATTCTTTTGAAGACGGAGCGACTATGCAGATCGGGAAAATGACCTATGTGCTCAAGAAGGGGCATTTTGTCCGTAGAAAAGACTAAAGTCAATTCAAAATTCAAAAGGTAAATTGAAAAGTTTGAAAAAATGAGTTCAAGTAATTCGTAATTCGTAATTCGTAATTACTTGAATATTAACGGATTTAAATCCTCTCATGAATCATTTTGGCAACTTTTAACACCCGACGATAAATCTTATTTATACTTTCACTTTCAAAACCAATCGAAACTGAAAACAATGGAATCTGATAAGGACAAGATTATCCGCCTTGAAGAAGCCTACCGAAATCTCTGGAAGGAACACGAAGATTTAAAGCTTCGGATCAAGGAAAATTATGCCGAATTCAAACTCTTACGGGATCAATTCGGAGTCGAAAAAATAGAAATTAAAACAACGGAAACAACTGCTGTTCACGAAGAAAAATCAAAGATCACAGTTCCAGTTCAGGAATCCGTTAAACCAGCCGCTGCACCTACAGTAAACAAAGAAAAAACTTCCTGGGAGCAATTTATCGGTGAGCAGCTTTTGAGTAAAATCGGGATTGCAATTGTATTGATCGGCGTGGGTATCGGTGCGAAATACGCTATTGATCACAACCTGATCGGGGAAGTCGGACGCGTTTTGTCTGGTTTTGTCATCGCCCTGGTTTTGGGAGGATTTGCCTTTTTCTTTCGCCAAAAGTACCGCTCATTCAGTGCAGTTCTTGCCAGCGGATCGATTGCTGTAGCGTATTTTATGACCTATGCAGCATACAGTTTTTACCAGTTGATTCCTTCTTCCGTAGCCTTTGGCTGTTTGCTTGTTTTGGTACTGATAGCGGTTTTCCTGGCGATGTACTACGAAATAGCAGTCATTGCGCATTTGGGTTTGCTTGGAGCGTACATTCTGCCGCCACTTGTTTCTGACGGTTCGAAGCATATTTCATATTATTTGCTCTATATGTTGATCATTAACATCGGGATGATGTTCATTTCAATCGCGCGGAAATGGCCGACGATTCAATACCCGATTATTGTCTGGACGAGTTTTATTTTTCTTTTCTGGTTCAACACGGATTTCAGTTACAAAACATCGGATCCGTCTATTGCGGCGCCGTATTTGCTGGCTTTTTTCGCCTTGTTTGTTTTCGGAATTGTGGGACGAAATCACTGGAAAAAAGAAGCGTTGGTGGGACATCAGTTGGTGCAATTGGTGCTGGTCGGAATTTGTTATTTTGGAGCAGTTGGTTTCGTTTTGGATCAATCCCCGATTTGGGAAACCGTTTTGTACAATGTAATCGGAGTAGGAGTTTATTACTTGAATAAAGTGCTTTTCGAACGGGAAAACAGGTTGGAATTCAAGCGTATTTTCCAGGCACTTTCCCTGTTCGGTTTGTCGAATTTACTGACTTCCTTCTGCGGTGATTATTCCTATATCTATGTGATGATTACGGGAGTTTTACTGCTTTTCTGGCTGTCGAAAGAAATCGAACGGAACCTGGAAGAAGTGATCGGAATTGTTTTGTTGGCTTTGGCTTCACTTTCCGTACTGATTGAAATAGTGATCCGCTCTTTCAGTAAAGAAATTCTTCCGTTCTATGAAAATGAATTGTTCATCACGATTGGTTTATCGGTACTGGCAACGGGAATCACCTTTGCCATGCTTTCAAAATATCAACCGGAATACCATCAGCAGATTGCCTGGAAAACGGCAGGCGTTTTTGCGTTGTTTTTCTTACTTTTCGTAGGATTCTACGGTATTCATGTGAACGCAGAATTTGTTGAAACAACTCAGTTTGCAGATGATACCAGGGATGTGAAAGCAAGCATCCTGAGAGCTGAATCTTTGAGCTGCTACAACGATTCCGTTTATTTGTGGCAATATG